>Ga0209381_1000256_pt1 | contig 145710 bp, 128 predicted proteins | sample DewCreD2012metaG_FD_184111 | JGI IMG/M metagenome (GOLD analysis project Ga0209381, IMG submission 184111) | Hot spring sediment bacterial and archeal communities from British Columbia, Canada, to study Microbial Dark Matter (Phase II) - Dewar... ...
CCTCTTTCCAGAAATTTTCCAATGTCCATATCCCTTCCACCGTCCAGTGAAACCGCGACTCTTTTGGATAACCGGCTGTTTCATCGCAAAACTGCATCGCCTGTTTCAGGAATTCTACATGCTGCTCAATATTGGTTATGGGGTGGTCGGTAAAACCATAGTCGCAATGGGTAAAGTGAATCAGATAAATCTCCTCTATTTCAGGATTTATTTGAGATATCCGGCTAAACAGGCTTTTGGATGCGGCCAATCCTGCAACAGAGAGCACTGAATTCCGGGTAAATTCTCTTCGGTTCATTTCAGTATTTCATTAATATATATCCGTTCTGAAAACAATAAATGCAGTGCAGGGAGCAACAATTACCGAACCTTCAAGCTTATTTCCGTTTAGATCTTCATAATCGCCTTTGTCCAGAGGGATGGCCTTTTCACGGAAAGAACTGTTATAAATAACCATGGCGCCTTTCTTTTTCACATACCGGCTATTTGTGTCCTGCCCTGATATTTCCTGCCATTTATCAAGTGTTATACGGTCCTGCCGGCGTACACCTTTCTCCGGAACGGTCTTTTTCAAAATAATGAAACCATCTGGTGCGTTGATGTAAGTATTATTGTTAAAACTTCCGGGTTTCAGGTCAGGTCCCAAAAAGGTGAGCAGTGATAAGGGATGCTGTCCCTCTTTTGTGCATACAATGGTATTGGTCTCAACAACACAGCGATACAACGAATCCTTGTGAGCCCATTCTGCAAAACCGATCCCGTCAGTGCAGTTGAAAATAGTGTTACCACGAATAGTATTCCCGGGAGAACTGTCATTGACCAATACACCACTGTTTGTTACATTTATTATGGAATTATTTTCAACAATTATTCCCGTGGAATTATTGTCAATGTATATACCATTGGTTGCCAGATTGTTGCCAGGAGTAGCATCAGTATTCCCAATTGCATTAAGCACTAAATTATTGCGGATAATGTTATTTTGGGTCCGGTTCTTTACTTTTCCAAAGCAATAAATTGCCCCGGAATCGTTTAGTTTCAATGATGTGTTTTTAACGATATTGTATTCACAGATACTATTTTCTCCATCCATTCTTATTCCGGCATATCCCGTGCTGTCAACTTCATTAAAAGCAATACGATTGTTCCTTGAATTACTCAGATTGTGGTTGGCTTCGTTGTTCTGAATAACAATTCCAATCATACCGTTTACACCACTGATACCTTGTCCTGGTTTCAGACCGATTCTGCTAATATGGTTGGAAGAGATTGTACAATCAGATATTCTTATTCCGAAAATCCCCCTCCCGGAAACGTCTTTTATGATATTGTCTCTGACCACAGAATTATTTATGAGCGTATCCAGTAAAATCCCGGTTAAACCTATTAACCTGATAATATTGCCTGATACTTTAATATTAGAACTGCTTTGTTGCACCCAGATACCGTTCTGGTTGTACTTTTCAATTTGTAATCCGTTTATTACAACATACTTAACTTCAGGTTTTATAACAATCCCGTTATTAAACAGAGTTCCTTCGATCTTCTTTCCCGAAAGTTTTTCGTCAGATATGTACCATAATTTTTTATCAGCATAATACCATTCCCCTGCGGTATCCATTAGCTCAGCTTTATTCTCCAGGTAGTAGCCATATCCTGGCTGAAGGTTATATCTTGAAGGTTCACTAAATTCCAGGAAACCTTTACTGAACGATTTTATTTGTCTGCGTTCGAATACCCAGTCAATCGTTCGCATACAGATGGTTGCGCCATTCCAGTAACCATCAGGATTTAAAAGGCCACTTTTAAATCCAATCTTTTCGGTCCCTTCTCCCATGGTCAGATAACCATGGTTTGGAAAACGGGCCAGTGTCTGTTCTTTTTCGTTTATAAAAAATCCGGTAATTGTTTGCGGAACTGAAAAAAGGAATTTATGATTTTCAATTTGTTCATATTCTTTAAATTCTATTGCCCCGGTTAATATTGGTGCATGACCAGATCCGAAAGTTGAATAAACAATCTCCCTTGATTCTTTCCCGGAATTCTGAATGATCAGTTCTCCGCAAAAAACATCATTGCATTTGAAAAGCACAGAGTCACCTGGCTTTAAGACAGCCTTGTTTAAACGCCCGATACTTGCCCATGCTTTTGATGGTGATCTTCCCGAATTAGCGTCGTTACCGGTTGAAGAGGACAAATAATAATTGTTTGCACTGACTTCAACAGCTATACTGCTAATCATTAAAAGTATAAGAAGTATTTTATTCATAAATTGAGTATCAATTATTTAACACCAGTTTCACCTTTACCAGACCTACATTTCCAAATCCATCATGCCAGAATGGTTCAATTTTGTTGGGATTATTTCCGTCGAAAGCTGTAAAATAAATCGAATAGATACCATCCCCTTCATCAATCAAACTCAGGGGTGTTCGTATGCGTTTAATCCATTCCGGAGTATTCGGCACTTGAATCAGTTGCTCTTTGTTCCAGTGTATGCCATCATTTGACCAGGAATAGGATATTTCCTGTTTGTTGGCACCGTCATAAAGGTTAATGTAAAGGTTTGGGGCAACTTGCGTTACTATTGAGTTCTCGATAAATTCGGGATCCATCTGTACCGGATTTAAATGGTACTGCCGTACCCAGTTGTCAGTAAGACCTCCTTCTGATTTTGCCAGCCCGGCATAAAAGATATTTTTGGCATTTGGGTTTAAAGTACCACTGGCATCCACATGATCAGGAACACTGTTGCCGCCATAAAATGCCCACCATTCATTTCCAACTTTGTACGGATAAAAAGAAACAATCTCACCCGGACCTTCCCACCAGTCGGGTTTCCCCGTCAGATTCACCCATCCTCCTTCTTTATAAGGACCGCCGATTCCTTCTATTCCTTCAATCTGCGAATCGTAACGGAATATTTTTCCGGTCATGTTAAACACATTCGATGAATTGGGTTTTCGTTTGTAGGCCACATGAAAAACGCTCCAGACATTTCTTAGCGAATCAAAAACTGCTATAGGCGACCAGGGCGACATCCTGTGGGTGGTATCGTTCCAGTCATAGTTGGTTTCAACAATTACACTTTGCTTTATAAACTTCAGTCCATCGTTACTTTTCCAGATGGCCAGGCGAACTGCTGCCGTTTTTGGCTCATCAAATACTTCAGTTGTAAACAGGTAGTAAACGCCATTTACCTTTCGGCAGGTACCACCCTCAAAACCAAATTTGATGTCTTCAGTTCCGGGGTCTCCGGTTTTAATAATGGGATTTTGTAGCAATTCAACAACTTCCAGCCGAACTTCGGAATATGTTTTTATTGAGTATTTTGGCTTACAACCAGAAATACAAACAACTAAGATGGCAACTATAGTTATTGTTCTCATGATATTATTTTTTTAATTCAATATATCCCAATTTCCCCCAAAATAGGCCCTATCCAGTTTTGAAACAAAACCAGCATCGTTAAGGAATTGGTTGTATTTTCTTAAATCGTTGTATATAAAGTAATTCAGCCAATACCCGTAATGATATTTCTCCTGCAACGTTACCGGATGGAGAAAAAAGGAGTACCATTGAATGTTTACATTATATTTTACAGCTTTTTGCAGCGCTTTCCGGGCTTTATTCCATTGATATTCTGCAGTTTTCGCAAACAATTGTTTGTAATCATCATAATCCATACTTTTAATGTCGTACAGTTCACTTCTGTCGTCAATTCCAAATTCTCCTAACAGGATGACCTTTTCAAAATGATGATCCCCGTTCATATCATATTCTATCTGATCAAAAAATCCATTATTATCGCTATCTGTATATTTTATGGTTGAGAATGAGGTTGGTTCAAAATCGAATCCGTCATTGGGTATTCCGGTTCCACCTCCTCTCCATCCCTGCCATCCCTGGAAATAATAGGCGTTCTGGTCGATACGCCATGCACCATTCTCAGCACCATACAGGTGTATCAGCCCATCGGATTTTCCGATGTAAAGTTTCCCGTTTCCTGAATTATCCATATCCCATTCTCCGCGATCACCTGTTGCATCAGCCTGAGGATTATTATCCAGGCCCCCCTGATTCGATCCAATTTTAAAAAGGTCTTTCTGGTCGTAAAACTCCACCCTTTCCCATCGCTGGCAATCATCATCTTCATCAAAAACCAGCCAGCACTCTGACCAGTTACCTTCTTTAAAAACAGTCTGATATGCATGACCATGATCAACATAAATTAATTCATCCGACTTTCGCCATCTCGGATCAAGAAAAAGTGTATCGGTTTCCGGCAAACCGCGCATGCTTTTTAATTTATGGACTTGGTTGCTGTAATTAAAACCCTTACCGCTAAATTTCAGACTCATATCAAAATCAAATTCATTGCCGGAACTGTTGTCGTTGTCAAGATCAATCGAAATCCGCACGTCGGTAATGCTTTTGGAAAGTGTAATACTTCGCATTTTATTTGTGTCAATCGCAGGTACATCCATCAAACGGATTGCCATCTCTGAAAGGCCATCATTATCCGGATCATAAAACAAGAAAGGATTTTCCCAATTGAAACGAAGGTCATCAATATTGAAGGTAGATGTATGTATTTTCAGAAACATGGTCTTTCCTGAATAATCCTGAAAAAAACGGCACTGCCCGGAATGATCCCATGGTTCGGGCTTAAGAGTGTTCCAATTGACATAATTAAAAATCTGATCTTTATCCGTATCAATTGAAATCATAAAATGACCAGGCTCCCAATCCTTATCAGCCAGTTTCGCATTGTCAGCGATGATTTGAAGGTCGGCAATTCCATCGCCGTTTTCATCGCACCAATCTATCATCAAATCGAGTTCCCCACCATATTTCCCGTCTCTGTTTCGGTCAATCATCAGGCAATCACTATCTAAATCCCCCTGTAAATCTGCAACATTCATGTCGTCGTCGTCATCAATCCACTGAACTGGTATTGAATCATTGATGAAGGTTTTCAGTATATCAGGGTCACCATCAAGATCAATATCTGTAAATTCAATTCTGGTAATATCAAAATCAGGCCGAAACGAGTTAATAATCGTTATTTGTCCTGTTAAAAGATTATTTGCAAGAATAAAAAGTAGCCCTGTCAATGTTCTTTTAAAAGTCATACCTATAATTTTCTGTGCAAAAAATCAATCCCCTAATCCAATGGATTGAGGGGATTGACATAAACTTGCAGTCTTACAAGAGCATTTTATGTTGCTATGTTGATTTAGAAATAAACATTTATCAATGCTCCTACTGATAATGGATTTGCAATCTGGCCGACGGTTGCTATGCTTGGATCCAGATATCCCCTGATAACCAATGTATAAACTTTACCGGCTTCAAGGTTCATACTGAAATCAGTTCTGGATGAAGACCCGGGAATGAATAATGGTACAATCTGGTTATCCTGGGTATATGTCCCCAGCGCAACCGGTGAACCTGCAGCCCTCACTTCCAGTCTGTAAAAGCCACCGTCAAGAGCTGTAAAAGCAGTTGCGTTTTTATATGCTATATTTGAAAAGAGAACCGGCGCTGTTCCTGATGCGGTAGTAAACTTTCCGGCAACGTCAATTGCTCCGGCATCAGGTGACAGGTTAATTACCCTTACATGCGTTTTCCCTGCAGCAGGCCTGGTAAGGTCATCTGTTGTTATGACGGTTTCAGGTGATTGCACTTTACCGGTGAAAAAGACAGAATAAAACTTACCCGCTTCAGCCTGTAAATTTACAGTTGAAACCGTTGCAGACGGGAAAGTAACATTTGTACCTATTTGTGTACTGTCAGCTTTGAGAACTCGTGAACCCGGATCAACGAGAAAATATCCTGTAGTTTTATTCGGAATAAGTGCGGTTGAATAGAGCAGGTTATTGTCAATATATAACAGATAACCAAGTAATCCGGAACTGGCAGAAACAGATGAAGGTCTGTTTGGAGTAACAACATTCATTACTGCCACTTTTGCCATATCAGGAGCATCCTGTAATCCGACCCTCTCTTTCTCACAACCAGAAAAAATTATTATGAAAAAGATCAGGCTGGCATTTCTAAGTATTTTGAATTTGTTCATATACTGGACTTTTAAATATTATTATTTAAAATTTGTCTGACGAGATCCTATCAGCCCTGCCATATCTAGTAGCCAGGATTCTGAGTAAGTTTAGGATTTTTATCAATTTCTGATTGTGGAATTGGCAACAGCCCGTTTGTATTTGCTTGAACCGGCTTTCCGTGAGCGGTCATAACTGATTCAAGTATACCCCATCTTTGAAGGTCGAACCATCTCTTTATCTCGAGATTCAGTTCAAGTCTTCTTTCAAGGCGGATTGCATCTCTCAGGGCATTTCCTGTCAATCCGGTGAGATCTGTGAGGCCTGTCCTTGGGTGAGCATGTACTTTATTAAGTTCTTCAAGAGCCAGTGCATCCTTACCCTGGTTCTGGAGTGCTTCAGCAAGCAGCAGGATTGTTTCCGAGTAACGGTAAACCGGCCAGTTTGTAGAACCCATATTTGAACCACCTACTACATAATATTTTGCAGTAACTGATTTAATTGGAGCAACTGTCCCATATTTTACAGATGCTGCTTTTCTTAGATCACCTGCAGGGAAAGCTTGTACAAGTGTGTTTTGAAGAAGGGTGCTTCCATCAAGGGTATTATCTGTCGGACGGTTCCTTGCAAGAGGATTGGTTACGTCCTCCGGTGGTCCGAATTGGTAAGCAAGATCGTGCTGGGCTCCCGACAATTGTGCTGCAGTGGCGTATTGTATCTCAAATACAGATTCGGCATTATTCTTCGTCCCCCCCAGGGCATTGAAATTAGCGGCATAAGTCGGAAGCAGTGAATAAATATTACTGTTAACCACCTCCCGGAGAACCTGTTCTGCTTTTGCACTTTCATTTCTGACAAGGTATACATTCCCCAGCAGTGTTTTTGCTGCGCCAAGTGTAGCTCTTCCGACTTCCAACCCTCCGGTTATGTTGACAACGGGTTGTAACAGAGCCGGATTGGGATATTTAACCGGAAGAACCTTAATGGCTTCGGTGAGATCGCTGATGATCTGGGCATATATTTCATCAACTGTATTTCTTGGCATGTTCAGCGTATTCACATCTTTTATCTCATGAACGATCAGAGGTACACCTCCGAAGATCCGGACAAGGTTGAAATATGTCAATGCCCTTATAAAATATGCTTCACCAATGAACTGATTCAGCAGGATTGCCTGGTTTCCCTGAAGGCCTGTAATAAGTGGAGCACGATCAAGGAACACATTAGTCCTGTTCAGTGTCGAATACCAGGTATTCCACAAAGCCGATGATATTCCATCACCAGAAGTGAGTGCATGCTCTTCATACCCATCACCTGCATTGTTCTGGCTGTCATCACTCAGAACATCAATCCACCACATGCTTTTATAAGGCTCTCGCAGGGAGGCATATACACCGTTTATTCCCTGATATGCACCATTGAAATTAGTATAAAACAGTCCTGACTCCACCTGTCCTGTAAGAGCCGGATCGGGTTCCAGCAAATATTCGCAGGAGGCAGTGACAACAACTATCAGTATGAATAAAAATATCTTTTTCATGTCTTTTTTTAATTAGAATTTAAGATTTATTCCCATTACGTATGAGCGTGCAACCGGATATCCTCCCTGGTCAATACCTGCTGAAAGTACATTGCTCCCGCTACTGTTTACCTCAGGATCCCAGCCGACATATTTTGTGAATGTGTAAGCATTGTTTACACTCACATAGATACGAAGAGACCGGTCTTTATTCATCCCCAGGAAAGAAACAGGTACATCATACCCGAGGGTAATATTGCGAAGCCTGAGATAAGAAGCATCATCAATCCATCTGTCTGAATTGAGCCGGTTATATCCTGCAACATTGCCAAGAGTCATTCTTGGATAACCTGTATTCGGATCGGCAGCTGTGAACCGTTTTAACTGATTCACACTTCCAGCCGCGTCACCAAAGTCTTCAAGCATCAGTCGTGTATGGTTGAACATTTTCATACCATAGACATAATTCGCGAAGATGCTTAAGGTAAAATTCCTGTAGGAAAAATCGTTCTTTATGCTTCCGAAAAAGTCAGGAAATGGAGCACCAAGGATAACCCGGTCATTATCGTTAATTACCCCGTCATTATTCTGATCGACATATTTGTAATCGCCGGCCAGGGGAACAACCCCAACCTGTGTGGGATATCCGACAGTCTCTTCGTAAGTCTTAAAGATACCATTTGTCTGGTATCCATAGAATGATCCTATAGGATACCCTGCTTTTGTTATATTGACAGGGCCGCTGGTTGTAAAGGGAGCATATCCGAAAAATTCATTTACTCCTCCCGATGCATTTTTCCCAAGATCAATAACTTTATTTTTTACGCTTGAAAAATTAATTATGGTGGTCCACTTAAATGCATTAACCATATTATAGGTAGTGAGACTTAACTCATAACCCTTGTTCTGAATTGTTCCAAGGTTTACCGGTTGGCTGCTATAGCCGGAAATGGTGGAAATGGGAATATTTACAAGAAGGTCGTTCGCATTTTTAATGAAATAATCGGCAGTAAAACCTATCCGGCCCTTAAACAAACCAAGGTCCAAACCAAAATCTGTCTGCTCATTAGACTCCCATTTAAGTGCTTCGTTAGCAATGTTTATCGGAGCATAACCATTGGCTACTGTTGAGCCAAAGATTGTTGAAGCTGCTGACATCTTTGAAATGTAACCGAAGCTTCCTATATTCTGGTTTCCGGTCAAACCGTAACTTGCCCTTAACTTAAGTTCCGACAAAAACTTCATATCATTTAAGAAATTCTCCTGGGAGATTCTCCATCCAAGTGAGGCAGAGGGGAATATTCCATAACGGTTTTTCGGGCCAAAATTGGAAGATCCATCCCTTCTGACTGTACCGGTGAAAAGGTATTTTCCTTTAAAAGCGTAGTTTACTCTGGCAAACTGTGAAACCAGACCGGTAGTTGCAAAATCTTCAAGAACAAAATAGTTCTGGTTGTTTGCTCTTGATCCTACAAGGGTAAGTTTCGGATTCACTGAACCTTCACCTCTGAGAGTGAACTGTTTGGTTGTTAAGCTTTGAGCTGAAAATCCAAGAAGTGCGGTTAGTTCATGGCCCCCCTCAAAGCTTTTAAAATAAGTTAATGTAAGTTCATTCACCCAGTTATTGTTGTATGCATTATAGGTATAAACCCTTGAAGTCGGCGGGTTTCCTGAGCCCAGATCAGCACCTGCAACAGTAAAGGCAGGACCCCTCGGTACAGCGGGATTGAAAAACTTCTGGTCAACAGTATTATAATCTACACCGGCCATCATTTTGAATTTAAGCCCCTTAACGATCTCATACTCAGCAAATATATTTCCATTGAAACGGAAACGTGCTATATCGCGTATATATTCTTTTGCTTCAAAAATATAATTTCGTGTATCCCATATTCCGGTCGGATTAGTATTAGGGGGTCCCCAATATGTTCCATCCGGATTGTAGTCCTGCTGATACTGAGGCTGGAATATTGATCCGATTACCAGGCCCTGGAATGGGTTATTATCCGTAACATTATTGCCATCCTGCCTCGAAACGGTTGATCTTACACCAAATGAGAGCTTATCATTAGCTTTTATGTCCAGATTGATCCTGTTTGCTAACCTTTTCATATAGGTATTCACAAAAATACCATTCTGGTCGAAGTAATTAAGGCTTACCATATAGCGGACTTTTTCCGTTCCGCCATTTGCCGACAGGTTTGCCTCCATCATCGGAGCCTTACGGAAAAGCACATCCTGCCAGTCTGTATTTTCATAATCAGGACTGGTACTGAAGGAGAATGGATTAAAAAATTCAGCAGGAATGTTCCTGGTAAAATCGCTTCTGGTATTAAGAAGAGCTTCTTTCCGGAGCATCATTCCTTCTGTCGCATTTGTCAGATCCCATTTCTTCTGTATTTCCTGGATGCCGTAATAAAGATCAAAGGAATATGATGTTTTACCTGTTTTTCCGCTTTTTGTAGTAATTACTATAACACCGTTTGCGGCCCGTGCTCCATATATAGCTGCAGCTGAGGCGTCCTTAAGAACTTCTATTGATTCAATATCAGCAGGATTTAAGGTTGCAATCGGGCTGCCAATATTATTATTGGGAGAACCAGCACTGCCTGCACCCGCTGTAAATTCGGTGCCGGCATCAAATAATGGAACCCCATCAAGAACATATAGTGGCTGGTTGCCAGTCGCGCTTGTGCTGTTTACACCTCTGATCTGGACCTGCACACCTCCTCCGGGTGCTCCGTTAGTCTGCATTACCATAACTCCTGTAGATAAACCCTGAAGTGCATTTTCAGGACTCATAAGAGCAACCTGTCTAATCTGTTCCGACTTAACAGTAGCTATTGCTCCAGTAACATCGCGTTTCTTTTGCGTCCCATATCCAACTACCACCACCTCATCAAGGGCCAGTGATGCTTCTTCAAGAACGATATTGAACAAAACCTGGTTACCGATTGAAACCTCCTGTGTATTCATCCCTATAAAGGAAAATACCAGAATTTTCGCATCAGCAGGAATAGTTAAGGTAAAACTACCGTCAGTACCTGTCGTAGTCCCGGTTGCTGTTCCTTTTACAACTACAGATACGCCCGGAAGCGGAGCACCTGATTTATCGGTTACTTTTCCGGTGATCTTTTGCTGCTGAAGCCCGGAAGGGAGTTCAGATTTTGTCACGGGCGTGAGTATAATCTGCCGGTCGTAGACAATGAACTTCACATCTTTACCGAAAATACCGGTAAGAATATTTTTTATTGGTTCCTTTTCAGCAGAAATATTGACTTTTTTTTCAACATCAATCAGTTTCGGACTGTAGAGGAAATAAAACTCACTCTGATCTTCAATCTCTCTCAGAGCATCGGCTATTCTTACATTTTCAAGATTTAAGGTGATCTTTGCAATCTGGGAATAGGTTTCAGCAGCCCAGACCTGAAAGACCGTCAGCATCGATAAAAACAGTGTTAATTTCATAACTCTGATTGTTTTTTTTGAAAAGAATATGAATATATTCCTTTCATAATAATCTCGGAATTTTTTCATAAATTTGAATGGATTAAGGTTACTAATAGTTTTGCTTAAAATGTGTACTTAATCTGACGGGATCGTGGGCAAACACTTTCCCGTCTTTTCATTTTGGCAGATGTTTCATAGGCATATGGTTTTAATTAATATTTGATTCATTATTGTCACTTATGGTATAAAATGACTTTTCGCTTTGTAAATGTGCCATCAGATATCTCTTTCCTGTCAGTAACCGTGTAACTTACCGGGATTATAAATGTGAGCAATTCAAGCACCTGCGGAAGAGTTTCCTGAACAAAAGTTGCGGTTAAGGTAATATCCATTAATTCAGGATCCCTGATTTCAAAGTCGACATTGAACCACCTGCTGAGCTTCTTCACAACCTCTTCCATAGGCTCAGCCGTGAAAATAAGCCTGCCATCCTTCCATGAAAAGTACCTGTCATCATTTACTGATCGTGTTGTAAGCTGCCCCTTGTTCCTGTCATATGCTGAAAAATCACCGGGTTTCATTTTATACAGAGTCTCTGTTCTTCCGCCGGGGAATGACCTTTGCAGCTCAACGCTTCCCGAAATGAGAGATGTCTCTATTTTATCCTCATCGGGATATGCCATTACATTAAATGTTGTACCGAAAGCAACCACATGTATGCTGCCCGCATCAACAATAAATGGAATTTTTTCATTATGGGCAGCTTCAAAGTAACCTTCCCCCCTGAGTTCCACATGTCTTGATTTTCCCTTAAAAACGGCCGGATAGCGTAAAGAACTGCTGTGGTTTAGATAGGCAACTGAACCGTCGGGCAGCGTGACCCTGGTTATTGCATCAACAGAGGAAAAAACTTCATTATAGGCCACATTAAGTGATTTATTTACTGATATGGCTGAATAATATCTCACAGAATAGTATAACCCAAGGCCAAGAACGGGTAAAAGCAATATTGCTGCCACATTCCTGATAAATGTAATAATATATTGCCTCCTGTTATATCTGACCAGGTCATTTTCGGCATTGTCAATTAAAATCTTCGACTGCCGGATATTTATCTCGTGATGGATTTTGCACAGAATAGCATCATAATCTGCTTTCTCTCCCGGTTCCTTATCATCAATATCTTCCCACAAATTATACAGTAAAGCCTTTCCTTCAGGCGAATGTGCTGAATAAGTGAACCAGTCGAGAACAAGTTTCAGTTCTTCTTCACTGCAATTATTGTTGAAATACTTTTTTATAAGTTCTTTATTCATATCTGTTTTGTATTAAAAAAGCACTGCCGGTGGCCCGGAAGTGCTTTTACCCTAACCTAACTAACCCTATAATCTTGATAATGATTGGGTTCATGCATTAATCTCTTTAAATCTGACGATATCACCTTATTGTCTGATTTTAATAATAAGACGCAGATGAAATGATTTACCACTACATGAAATAATATTTTTCTGAAGATTTTTTTCTGTCAGGCAAAGAGGTAAAAGAAGATCAATGCCAACAGAGAATAGTTGCCGAGCTTCTCACGTATGGTTTTGAGTGCTCTCGACATGTGATTTTCAATGGTGTTTACAGAAATCCCCAGCCGCTCTGATATTTCTGAATATTTTAGTCCTTCAATCTTATGAAGGATGTAAACTTCTTTCTGGCGACCGGGAAGGGCATCTATTATACTTTTCAGCTTTTCATCAAGTTCCCTGAATTCAACCTGCAGATCAACAGCTTCTTCCAGAGGTTCCTGGAAAGACATTAAATATTTAAAGAAATCCGATTCTTTTGATTTCTTCCGGATTATGTTAATTGATGAATGATAAGCAATTATGAAAATATAATATTTTAATGATGTCCCTTTCTCCACTTTATGCCTGTTTGACCATAAGTTAAGGAATACATCCTGGACAATATTTTCAGCATCTTCATTTGATTTCAACAGGTTATATGAAAACCTGAACAGTCTTTTGCTGTATTTCCTGAACACTTCATCAAAAGCAAGCATATTGCCGGCTTTGATCTCCTGCAACAGATGTTCATCATCACAATGACTTAATTTTTGCAAGGTTTCGGTTATCTGAATTCAAAATTAGTAATAAAACTTATATGTGGCAAATAAGCAAATATTTTACTCTAATATAATCAGTCACAGTATCGCAATAAAAACCGGCAATCTATTATTTGCAGGTTAAAAAATCATTGCTCCGCAGGAGCGAAATGTGAATAACCGCGGGCAAAGCCCGTGGCAGGTTAAACAACTCCAGTTTCAGAGTAATTCCGGTAACTTATATTTGATCTGTCAGTATGATACTCCGGCGTCCGGGATTCATCTTCTTTTTTCAGACTGAAATCTATTTGCTTATCACCAGCGGAAATCCTTCGGGCGAAGGGTAGATTGCCAGTCCGCTTCCATACCTGAATTCGTCGCCGGTTATTATTACCGCCGGGGTCTTTTTACCACCCTCACGGAGCTGCTCCTGTGTCAGCTTTCCGAAACTGCCGGCGGAAAGGGACGTCCAAAGCGATCCTTCTTCATCGAAAGCCACCTGGTGCAGTAAGACTCCGACACTTAGCGTGATCTGTATTTCAGGGGTTATCTTTGCGGTTGAGGTAAGACTACCCGCCGGGATTTTTGCAATTACATTCGGCCCAAAATAGCCCACCCATAAATTACCCCCGCGATCAAATGCCATGCCTTTGGGAGACCGGAGTATATTTATTACAGGCGGCTTCGATTCACAGGTAATGGAAATGAGTCCGTTCATATCAGCGGATGAGGATACAAGCATTCCGGCCGGTATCATTACAATATCGTGTTTGCCGTAATTTGCAGCCCATAGGTTTCCTTTGTGATCAAATGCGAGGCCTTGGGTTCCGTCAAATGAAGCTCCGCTTAAAACAACGTCGGTTTTGTTTCCTCCGCTGCTATAAAGCATGGAACGGGGTATTCTCATGATCCTGCTGGCTTTTTTACCGTCACTGAACCACAGATTTCCTTCAGCATCAAAAGCAAGACAGGCTGCTTCGTGACTAAGTGTATAAACCGGGCTTACGCTATTGCCTCCAAGGGTATTCCAGGCATACATCTTAATAGTTCCCGCATCTGCAGCCCACAGATTGCCTTCAGCATCAAATGCCAGCGATCGTATTGAGGTTACCTTGCCAGTTAAACGGTTTGAAGGAGTCTGACCGGAGGAGACTCTGATGCTTTCATCGGTATAGGCTATAATGTTCAGATTCTGATTTGCCGGCGCATTCTGATTGCCGAACCATATACGGTCGCTCCCCGGCATCTGCCGGTACACTATACCTACAGAAATTGTATCGTTGTTTATATTGACGGATCTCTCTGCAGGTCTGAAAGCCTTACTGAACGGTTTTTCGCGCAGAATAATAATCTCTCCCGCTATTTTGTAGCTGCCGTTGGCAAGATTGTTCAGTCTTTCTGAAGTACTGATGGTACGGGTAAACCCCTGGGGTCCGCTGATCCTTACTTTGGCCTCATATCCTTTGGGGACGCCCGAAATGTTTATATCCATTACACCTACCCTACTCTGGGAGAAGGAAGGATTAGTAAGATGCAGGAGAAGGAGTATAATACCCCAGAAACCGGTTCTGTTTTTAACTGAAATCATGGCATTGGGTTTTTGATAATTAACAATTCCAACCCATAATTTGTTTACCCGGTTTCGCTCTTTCAATTGGGTTACCTGAAATCCGATGAATTAAGTGTTTTTAGATTAACTTACTGTCCGGATAAATGTGGCAGTTCCACATTCATGCTGATATAAATGTCCGGACGTTCCATTATCAATTAAATTAAAAAACATCGAAGCCTTATCAACTCTGAAGTTTGCATTATTGAAATCATCCAGTTTATTGCTTCTGTAAATAATTGGAGTATAATTTGTTTTCCAGTCTTCTGCATCTGAACCCTGAGAAATAAAGTAGTATTTTGTACCAGGTTCGATAACTAATCTGCAAGTATGAACAATGGAATCCTGCCTGTAATATAGTACAAAAAATTGTATTTTATTATTTTGAATATTTATACTGAATTTACCAAGGCTGTCAATTGGGGTGGAAGCATTATTAGACCCTCCGTAGAATTCCTTTAGTGAGTAATTAAGTGTTCCGCTTCCATTATATCCGATTATCTGGCCCTCAATACTGCTTGTTAATGTCTGAGCTGTAATGAACAAAGAATATATGAGCAGAACAGCTGACAGAACGAAATTTTTCATTTGTAGAATTTTTTCACAGATGTCCTAAGTATTTGTATAGCTGGAATTTGTGCCAACTTAATTATAATCTCAACATTGTTTTTGCTCATGTGCATATTCTGCCAGGCAGAATAATTCCAGCACTTCTAATATTCCGGTTACGGTTTTCCATGACAAACAGTCTCGGCTACCAAAATTAATAAATATCCGGATTAAACAGATCCTGATTATCAACCATTCCCCGGGGATTCAGGACGTTAATACTGAATAAGCCTGGCAGGGCTGATTAACCTCTCCTGTCAGAGATTACCGCTTCAGATATTTCTCAATCAGGTTTTTGATGGTGAATGATCCGGCATAATCGAGGGCAGTTTTGCCTTCATTGTCTTTTATAGACGGGTCGGCGCCGCTCTCCAGCAGGGTTTCAACGGCCCCGAAATGGCCTTCCCTTGAGGCGAGCATAAGAGATGTCAGTCCTGATGATGACCGGAGATCAACTGAAGCCCCTCCCGATACCAGAAGCCTTATAACCTGGTGATGACCGTTAAGTGCAGCAAGCATAAGGGCTGTATAGCCTTCAGGATTTCTTATATCGGGTTTTGCACCTGCCGCAAGCAGCGCGGCGGCAATATCCGCATTGCCGTTAATGGATGCCTGCATAAGAGATGTGAGACCTGCGGGTGATACATAATCGGGATTGACTTTGTATTCAAGCAGTAGTTTCACAATATCTTTATCGCCCCTTTGAACAGCATTAAATAAAGCGTTTATACCGTCGGGTGTAGTCCATTCCGGATCAGCTCCTTTTTCCAGAAGCAGCCTTGCTGTTTCCACGAGACCATTACGGGACGCAATAACAAGGGCTGTTTCCCCCGCTTTGTTTACATGATCCGGTTCAGCCCCCTTCTCAAGGAGCATCTCTGCAATAGTGTTGAAGCCCCCTGCAGAGGCGAGCATAAGGGGAGTTGTGCCATCGTTCAACGATATGGATGAAGATGCCCCTTTTTCGAGGAGTAATCTGACCAGACCTGCGTCACCCGAGCGGGCAGCAATAGCAAGCGGGGTTGAACCGTCATGTCTGCGGGCATCTATTTCCAGGGGCCCTTCAAGCAGAATCCTTGCAGCTTCATATCTGCCTTTAACGACAGCCCAGTGCAGGGCAGTGGAACCATCCGAAGTGACCAGATTCTCATCAGCCCCGTACTTCCTCAGAAGATTTAATATTTCAGTGTGCCCGTTCTGTGCGGCAAATATAAAAGCGGTGGTTCCGTCCGACAGCCGGTAGTTGATGTCAGTTCCGGGTCTTGATAAGAGCAGGGTTGCAATATCGGCCCTGTTATTAAGAGACGCAACCATTAAAGGGGTGTAGGCTTCCGGATGCCTGAAATTATACCTGACATTTCTTTCGAGCATCATCTTTATTACCTCAACGTAACCTATTCCCGATGCCCTCATCAGAGATGTTACAGGATATCTGTTTTTCTGTTTTTCCGGTTCATTCTTTTTGTCCGATCTGAACCCTGTCACTTCCGGGTTACCATCTTTTGAGGTTAGTGTAATTGCCGTAACTCCGTCATATTTATCTGTTCCCTCCCGTGCCCTTTTCCTAAGCACGCTTTTAACTCTTTCGGTGATGTCATCCCTTGCTGTGATCATATAAGCAGTTGTTTCACCTCCGCAGAGAATACCTGTTGTCTTTTCCGTGCTGATAATGAGCCTGACGATATCGGTAAAACCGTAAAGAGAAGAAATGAATAAAGGTGTTGATCCGTCACGGCATGGCAGGCAGATGTCTGCTCCGGCATCGAGAAGCATCCTGAAAATATCGTAATTTCCGTTCAAAGCTGCCAGAAAAAGCGGGGTTTCTCCCTCATTACTCTGTGCATTTACTTCGGCACCTTTCTCAATAAGAGCTTTCACGATATCAGAATACCCGTTTTCCGAAGCCAGCATCAGTGCAGTATAACCATCAGAAGACCGGAGGTTTGGATTTGCACCGTTTGAGAGGAGGAGACTGACTACATCTGTTCTGCCTGACTGTGATGCTGTCATAAGTGCGGTATACCCGTCGGCCGACTGAATATTAACAGCAGCCCCTTCCTTAATAAGGATATCAGTAATCTCTGCATGCCCGTTCATGGCAGCTACCATCAGGGCCGTATACCCGTCATAGGCCTGCAAGCCCGCCAATGCACCTTTGTCAAGAAGTAATCTCACAATTTCAGAATGTCCATTATAGGAAGCGTACATAAGGGGAGTGGTACCTTCAAGTGACTGTGCATTAATCATTGCCCCCTTTGACAAAAGTATTTTACAGGTTTTATAAAGTCCGGCAGCCGAAGCAAGCATAAGAGGCGTCCGCCCCATCTGGTCGGTATAATTGACAGACACGATGTTTCTGACACTGGCATTTACATTCCGGTAATCTCCTATAACAAGCCGGTACATCAGCAACTGAACCTCAGTGTCGGATTGCGCACAGAGCGTAAACTGCTGTGTATACAGTAGAATCAGTATGAGAATCCGGTATAGTAACTTTGGCATTTTGCTGAATGCTCAGGGATACAAAATAATAAATTTCCTTATAAGTCAGACAGTACAGGGTGATAAAAAACATATGTATATTTATGAAAATAAAGATTCAATGAAAATTGTTCTTGTTATTCTGCTGTCTTTGGCAGCCCTTTTACCTGTTAAGGCACAGAACAGTGTTGCAGACGGATACAGGGGGATCTGGTTCACTCTGGGACAGTTTTCCGAATATGGTGATAAATATTCGGGAGGGCTGGGGACCTATACCGCAAACCATATTCCAATTGCAATTTATTCACCCGAAAGCAGAAAAACCTTTTTTACCTACGGAGGGACTACAAGGGCTGATGAAAGGCACCTGCTGATTATGTTGTCGTATTATGACCATGAGAAAAAGATTGTGCCTCAGCCGGTGATAGTGTGCGACAAGAATGGAGTTAATGATCCGCATGATAATGCGGCTATCTCAATTGACGGAAAAGGGTTTATATGGGTATTTGTGAGCGGCAGAAGCCGCACCCGGCCGGGATTCATCTATAAAAGTTTCACACCCTATGACATAGGAAGCTTTGAAAAAATAAGAGAAGGAGAGATTACTTATCCCCAGCCCTGGTGGGTTAAAGACAAAGGTTTTATCCTGCTGTTTACAAAATACACCAATGGCAGGGAACTGCCATACGAAATGACAGGACGAACAGCGGTTCCGCAAATAAGAAAAAACCCGCCGGGAAATTAATAGTTCAAATGAATTCGCTGATGGTCTTAATGAGGCTCCTTTTATCGAATGGTTTTAATAAAAAACCGGAACAACCTGATTTTATTGCCGTTTCTTTGTCATCCAGATAAGCTGTCTGGGCAATGATCGGCACAGATTTATCCTTTTCACGAATTAATTTAACTGCAGTGTAACCATCCATTACAGGCATTTTAATATCCATAAGTATCAGGTCAATCTTTTCAGCTGAAAGGAATTTATTTACAGCCTCCTTTCCGTTTTCGGCCCTGATGATTTCAGCATTTGTGTTTTTCAGAAAATAATGAATCAGTTTGAAGTTGCTTTCCATATCTTCAGCAACCAGAATTTTCTTTTTTTCAGGAAATGAAAAGGATTCTATTAATTCCGCAATATCACTTTCCGGTTTTCCGGTTACAGGTTTTTCACATGGCAGGGTGAAGATAAAGCGGGAACCTTTTCCGGGTTCTGATGAAACACCGATTTTCCCTCCGAGCTTTTCAACAAGACCTTTGGATATAGCAAGTCCCAGACCAGTACCTTCATTAAGTCTTTTTGATGAGTTATCAACCTGGTAAAATCTTCCGAATATTTTTTCATGTTCTTTTTCGTGTATTCCGATACCGGTGTCGGCAACCTCAAATACAATGAAATTATCCGTTAATTTCCAGGTAATTATAATTTTCCCGGCGTCAGTAAATTTAATTGCGTTGGATATAAGGTTTGAGAGAATCTGTTTAAGTTTTACGGGATCAATTATAAATTCAGCGTCACTATCACTGATGTTTGATTCAGTCAACAGTATGAGATTTTTCTTTTCAGCAGCAATTTCAAATTGCTTTACAACGGACCTGATTAAAAGGTTGAGGTTGGTTGCTTCCTTGTTTATTTTGATCAGGTTAGCCTCGATATTTGCTATATCGACAATATCGGAAATAACAGAAAGCAGGTGGTTACTGCTCTGTATGATAATTTCCGCATAGTTGTTTTTTGTTTCGTTATCAAGGTCTTCTTCTCCCAGGAGTGATGAAAAACCGACTATTGCATTTAGAGGGGTTCTGATTTCATGTGAGATATTATGAAGGAAGGCAGTCTTCAGCCTGTCGCTTTCTTCAGCTTTCTCCTTTGATTTAATGAGTTCATCTTCATACCTTTTACGATCGGTTATATCAAGAGCAGTGAAAATAACTCCCTTATCCGGATCAGATTGACTGATATATGTTGATGACAGGAGCACATTGATAATGTCTCCGTTCTTCTTTTTCCACAATGTTTCTACCGTACCTTTTCCTGTAGCAATTATCTGCCTGTATTTTTCCAATCCTACATAATCAAATTCCTTCTGGTCGGGATAGAGAATTCTGGCACTCTTCCCTGTAAGTTCTTCAGCGGAATAACCGGTCATCTGACATACCATATTGTTCACTTCAAGAAGGATTCTGTCTTTTACCACGCCTATACCGGTAGGGGCAACATTAAATAAACTGGTAAGTCTTTCGTTTGCAACGGAGAGAGCCTCTTCGGCAGCCTTTTTCTCCCTGAGCAGACGATATTTGGATAATGAACCTGTAATTGCAGAGCCGAGACGTGTAAGATTATCCTTAAGAATATAATCATCAGCCCCCGATCTGAGACATTCAACAGCCACTTCCTCATTTACAGATCCGGTCACTATTATGAAAGGAGTAAGCGGAGCATATTCATTTCTGATGTTCAGGGCTGACATGCCATCGAAGTGAGGCATGAAATAATCTGATATGATTATGTCAGGGACGAATTTGATTAATCCGTCCAGAAATTTTTCCTTTTCATAAACCAACATTTTATCAAAAATGATTCCGCTCTTTCGTATCTGATTAAAAATCAGCTCAGCATCATTGATATCATCTTCTGCGAACAGGATTTTTACTTTCTCTTCCATGGTCTGTAAAATTTATCGGATACTTTTTGGAGGTTCATTTACAAGAAGCCAGTATAACCCCAGACTGCTCATAGAATTTACAAAATCTTCGAATTGGACAGGCTTTACAACATAGCTGTTGGCTCCAAGTTCGTATGCTGCCATTATATCCGGACTCTGGTTTGAAGAAGTTACAACAACTACCGGAATATGAGAAGTGCGTTTATCTTCCTTAACAGCTTTTAATACCTCAAGTCCGTTTACTTTTGGTAGTTTAAGATCCAGCAGAACAACTTTCGGCGGGTTATTGAAATTCCTTTTATTAAAGATACCCCTGCAGAACAGAAAATCGAGAGCTTCTGCCCCATCCTTTGCAATAAGAATATTATTCGCCAGATTATTTTTTTTAAGTGCCCTGACGGTAAGTTCAGCGTCGCGGGGGTCATCTTCCACTATAAAAATTTCAACAACATTCTGGTCCTTTGTATCGGCTTTCATTATGATAATTTTATGTTGTTACATTATCAGAATCGTTAATACTTTTATCCCTTTGTTTTATTAAGAAATTTCAGGTTTCAGGAGGAGATAATGGGAGGGAGAAACTGAACACTGCTCCTTTCCCAGGTTCACTTTCAGCCCATACTTCGCCTCCGTGCCTTGAGATAATCCTTTTTACAATGGCAAGTCCAACCCCGTTTCCTTCAAATTCTTCTTCGCTGTGCAGTCTTTGGAATATATTAAAAAGTTTATGTTTATACTGAGATTCAAAACCAACGCCGTTATCTTTTACCGAGTAAATAATCTTTCCTTCCCCGGCTGAGGAACTTATGATTATTTCGGGGGATGGATTTTTAACAGAATATTTGATTGCGTTTGAAATCAGATTTTGCCATACCTGTTTTATAAGGGAGGGATCTCCGGGTGCTTTATGAAGGTTGTTTATGTTTAAACTTATCCTGCTCTTTTCGGAAATACCTGTAAGTTCATCAAATACTGATTGGGCAATAGATTGCATGTTAAGGTCAGCATGATTTATTGTGCTTTTACCGACCCTGGAGAAATTGAGCAGGTCATCAATCAGCTTCCCCATTTTTGATGCTCCGTCCGAAATAACTGAGCATAGCCGCCTGCCCTCTTCATCAAGTTTATTTCCGTAATCTTCAAGAAGAATCTTTGTGAAACCCTGGACCGTTCGCAGTGGCGCTCTTAGGTCATGTGAAACTGAATAACTGAAAGCTTCAAGTTCCTTAACAGCGGTTTCAAGTTGTCTTGTTCTGTCCGTTACCCTGTGTTCCAGATCACGGTTCAGATCAAGAATCTCTTTCTCGGCCTTTTTCCTTTCAGTAATATCATTAATAATTGCAAATAACAGCTTTTTCCCTTCCTGTTCAAGGCATTGGAGATAAATTTCCACATTGTAGGCCGATCCGTCTTTCCTCTGGTGAATTGTTTCAAATACAAGCCTCTCTTTTTCACCTGAGATCAGTGGATTAACAAGTTTCCTGAAGATTTCTTCTGTAAATTCGGGTTTGATGTCCAATGGTGTCAGGGATTTTATCTCTTCTTGAGTATAACCTATGTTTTTAAGAGCTCCCGTATTGGCATAAATGATTTTCAGGCTTTCAGCATCAAATACATAAATTTCATTAAGACTTTTTTCAATTATAAAATTCAGATTGTATTTTTCCTGTTCCAGTTTTTTTCTTTCGGAGATATCATTTATATGGGTGACAAAATAAACGGGTTTTCCTGACTCATCACGAAGCAGGGTTGTGCTTTCATCTGCCCATAATATTTTACCGTCTTTACGCACATAGCGTTTTTCAAATCTCATATTGTCCTTTTCTCCTGCAAGGATAGACCTTACACACTCCCTGCTTTCTGCAAGATCATCAGGGAATGTTACATCTGCAAAATTCTTTTCTGATAACTCCTTTTTTGTGTATCCGAGCATTTTACAAAAGGTATTGTTTATGTTTGCCAGAGTTCCGTCCGGATTTGTCAGGGAGATGCCGATATTTGCGGATTCAAAGGTCCTTTTGTATTTTTCCTCACTAAGCCTCAGTTTTTCTTCTGCCTCAGCCTTTTCGAAAACTTTCCATACAGAATCCATTAAGATTGTCATCTCGAGAATATCGGATTCATCATAATCTGTTTCTTTGTTTGCCACAGCCACAACAGCCACAATCCTGGTCTTCGAAAAAACCGGTATGGTAAGATATTTTGTCAGGTGCACATGTCCCGGAGGATATCCTTTTTTCAGGGGATTCTGAGCCTGAAAATCATTCAGCATTACAGGTTTCCTTTGTCTTACTGCCTCACCCCAGATTCCGGTATTTGACAACTGATAACATGTCTGTGGATTTAAAACATTACATTGAGGCATAACATCCTTCGACCAGGAGTTTAGAATAAATTCTTCCTTTTCTTCATCATAAAAATAGATATATCCTATTTTACTTTCCGTAAGTTTTATTAATTCATCCAGTGCATGTTCCAGAAATTGTTGTCGGTCAGAAGCATCGTATTTCAGAATCTTTACGAGTGCCTCAAGTCTTTTATAGGTAAGCAGCAGCTTTTTTTCCGACTCCCTGAGGGCTACCTCTTTTTTTAAAGCTTCGCGGTAAGTCTGAACCCTGTGGTTCCATATCCGGGTACCGAAAAGAGATGCGTTAAACAGAATCAGAATGAGGGTGCCGGCATAAGAAATAAAGAGTTGTTTTTTCAGCGGTTCCCGGAACTCACTCTGGTCGATCTTCGCTACCATATACCACGGCAGGGGAGATAGACTGGTCAGGTAACCCACTACTTCTATCCCTCTGTAATCGAGTCCTTTAACTACACCTGTCCTTCCAAGAACAGCTTTGGCGGCAAGCAGGTTTGTATCGGAAAGAGGCTTTTTAAGCATAAGAGCTGTATTGTTACGATGCCTCAGCTCATTCAGGTAAATAAGGCTGTCTCCGTCCTTTCTGAGCAGCAGCGTTTCTGAACTTTTGCCGGGGACAGGCCAGGATTGGATAAGCGGAAAAATTTGCTCCTCAGGATTAATTCTGCAGATTATTGCCCCGAAGGAAAAGGATGTATTTGCTTCCGGTAAGATCAGAGGTATAATGATGTCAATATGTATTGGACCCTGATTTCTTGTTTTATGAAAGTCGCTGAATAAAATAGTCTTTTTATGCAGGGATTCGGTTATGATATCTCTTATATTATCTGTTCTGACGGGATCGACGGAGGAGACAGATAATATTATTCGGAAACAGGAATCCACCAGTCCGATTCCGTTAAAGTCGTAATAGTCGTTTAATGTTTCAAATAACCTGATAATTTCATTCTTTTTTTCAATATCGGTGGTATCGGCAAAATAGTCTTTTAGAATTCTGACCAGCGGAATATCATTTTTAATAACTGATGCAATGCCGTAGAGGTTGGAATACCACTGATTTATCTGTCCTGTTTTTAATGCCGAAACTGCAGTGAGAAATTCATGGTTTTCGCGAATCAGCCTTTTTGTTTCGGTTTTATAGTAATAAGATCCGAAAAAGATTATTCCTGCAGTAAATAGAGAAAAAATTACTATCAGTTTCCAGGGTAAAATCTTTTTGAGGTCAGAACCTGATTCCATTTCTGTTCGCGATAATGCCGGATGTAAGATATTACTTAACAGCAAATAAAGATGTAAGACGAATGATGAAAATCAGTTTAAAGGTATTTACCGGGAACAGGAATTCAGAGCAATCTGATTTGAATTCTGACGGGTTCGGAAATAATTTAAGAATTCATTTCAGACCTTCAAGGATAGCGTATTTTATAAGTTCGGCAGTAGTTCGCAGTTTAAGTTTAGCAAGTAATCTTGAGCGGTAAGTGCTGATGGTTTTTGGGCTAAGGAAAAGAATTGAGGCAACCTGAACAACAGTCTTTCCCTCAGCCAATAAATTCAACACCTGTTTTTCCCTTATACTGAGCCGGTCATCAGTGGACCGCTTTTTGCAGTTAATTAGTTCATTCCTGATCCTGTTTTCAAGTGAGGGAGAAATATACTTTTTACCGGCGGCAACAGTGGTTATAGCTTTAATAATTTCATCCGGGTTGCTGGATTTTGTAACAAACCCTGATGCTCCTGATTTAATTGCTTTCAGGGCAAAAATCTCTTCATCATAAATACTTATCATAAGAATTGCAGACTGAGGTTGAATTCCTTTTATTCTGCCAATAAGGTCAAGGCCATTCTGACCTGGCAGGGAAATATCAAGCAGGATAACGTCAAAGGTTTGATTATTAAGTTTTTCAAAAAGCTCTTTCCCGGAAGAAGCCTCATGAATATAACCTATCTCATCAACATCCTCGAGGATTTGTCTTATCCCTTTTCTTACAACCGGATGATCATCAGTAATAATTACGCTGATCATTTTCTTAATAAGGTTTGGTTGGAAGAGATACTTTTATTATAGTCCCCTTTTCAATTACACTTTTGATAAAAAATTTTCCTCCAAGGAATTTCACTCTTTCTTTCATGCCTGAAATTCCCCTGGAAGAGATCAGATTTACCTTTTCCAGGCTAAACCCTTTGCCGTTATCACTGATTCTCATTATTACGGTTTTTCTTAATAATCTCAGTTCTACGGCAACCGAACCTGCATCTGCATGTTTCCGTATGTTTGTAAGTGCTTCCTGCAGAATTCTGAAAAGCGCCAGTGACTTATCCTCATCCAGATTAAACTCTTCCGGGTACGAGAAAAAGTTACATCTGATTTTTGTCTGATTCTCAAATCTGTCAAGTTGCCATTTAAGTGATTCGACCAGCCCAAGTTCGAACAAAACAGAGGGTTTCAGTATAGAAATAAAATCTCTGATCCTGCTCATTGATTCATCAATTAAACTGTTCATCTCAATAAGTTTGGTCTTTACAGATTGGGATTGTACCCCGATTCTGTTTTTCAGCCATGCCAGATAAAGTTTAAGTGAAGAGAATCTTTGCCCTAGGTCGTCATGTAGCTCAAGCGCAATCTGTGACCTCTCGTTTTCGATGGCATCCTGGTATTCTTTAAAATATCGTGACTCAAAAGATTTCCTGGTTACATTACCGGTTCCGGATTTTAGTCTTTTTTGTGAAATCTCCCTGATGATCATGCTTGTATACTTTTCCCCGGTCTCTCCGGTGAATATGGATGAAGATATCTCAGCCTGGAATTTTTTGCCGGATTTTCTTATCATTCTCAGTTCCCCGAAAAAATTGCCTTTAATATCACGTATCCTCAAAGCTTTTGCAAGGCGCGGATCAGAATGATCGACAACGCAGTCTCTACCCAGCCTGCACAATTCCTCTTCCGACCTGCCAAACATCCGGCATGCGGCAGGATTGGCAGAAAAGATCCTGCCGTCAGGAGATGTCAGCAGAATAGCATCAAAACTGTTTTCAATAAGATTCTTATAGGCCATCCTGTATTTTTCAGACTCTGCTCCGGTTTTTTTAATTTCAGAAACCTCGAGGAAGATGCCTATAATTGGAGACTCTGAATTTTTTAAACTTTCAAGGACTTTTATGACACCTGCCAGCCATTTTGTAATTCCTTTTTTATCAATAATCCGGAATTCATTTATCATAGGAGATTTGTCCATTTTAAACCTCTCCCATGCGCCGGACAAATTGTCCTTATCATCCGGATGTATTAAATCCAGCCAGAAGGTTTTTTTTACCTCGGTTTTTGTAAGGCCTGTTATTTTGCACCAGAAATTGTTAACATAGTGACAGTTTCCTGCCGGATCAGTAATAAATATTCCTGCCGGACATGTCTCTGCAATTTCTGTGAAAGGAATTCCTGTTAAACTTCCGGTAAGCATGAATTTTTTTTCACTCCTTTTCTTCATAATCCGGTATTCCGGGAAGCCTCATCCTTTATGCAGCAATTTAGGTTTTTTTTCGGAATCAAGGAATATTTTAAAGATAAAACCAATAAAAGAATAAATAATATATTGCCGGGGTAAAATAATACAAGCATTTATTTCCTTCCATAATGAATCCCATAAGTCTATGGAACTTAACATGGTAATAAATATATTTTTATTAACTGGCTTCTGAATTTGGGTTAAGGGCCCCTTCCGACTTCCGGATTATCATATCTTTTCAACCGTTTAAGGATACTGCCGGATGCGATCAATGAAACAAGTTGGATTCTTGAATCAGAGTGAAAACATTTATAAACCATCAGGGATTCTTATGAGAAAATAAAATTATCTTTAACAATAAGAAAAACCTTTCTGATGAAAAATGAAAATCCTGACTCCGGGTATAACTATGACAGTTACAGGCTGTTTATAAATCAGCTTAAGGAAAAAGAAGACTTTGAAATAGATGAAATTATCACCCGGTATGCGCTCTATAAACCCGAAATGAGCGATGCGGCTCTTTATACCGCAGTTGAAAGGGGGCTGATCTCATACGAACTGAAGGAAAAACTTTCTGCGCAGATAAAATTCAATATGTCGGATGCACCGGATTACAGAAAACAGAAAGCATGGGAGCAGAATAATACTTTCGCGGAATATGCATCGGGGTACACCGACGATGAATTATACGAAATTATTGATAATCCCTCCGACAGGATAATTGATGTGTTCCATGGGGTTCTGACGGAAGCACGGAAACGGGAACTTATCTCGGAGGAGGATTTTGAGGTCGCATTCAGCGATGCACTTAAGGCATTGCGCAGTGATGAGGAAATATACCGGGAGGAAACAGATGAGTTTTTAAATGACATCTTACGGGATAAGGTGGAAATTTCAGATCAACGGGCAGAGGCAGAGAGTGCCAGGTACTGGAAATGCCCCAACTGCGGTGAGAATGTTGATATGAATTTTGCCGTCTGCTGGAAATGCAATAGTGCCATCCCCGAAAATCCCGAACATCCCGGCAAAGAGGAAATTAAAAAAGAACTCGTAAACAGAATGCCTTATAAAACGGTAAGAGTTGGCCTGGCACTGCTGGTGGCCGGGCTGCTGGTAATGGCTGTGGCATATCTGAGAATGCATTCTCACCTCGGTTTCTGGAGACACAGGTATGTTAATATCTTCATAGGAGGCGTTGCGGCAGTGGCCGGGGTGGTAATATTAATTTACCACCTGATTACCTTCAGGAAGAAGTGAACCTTCGGCACACGTATCTTCCGGAATTCTCCGGAAATTTATATATTGCAAAAAAAAACCATGAAACCGCTCTTTTCTCAAAAATGTGTTTATTGCAGAAAAGCCGTTATCCCGGTTCTCTTACTGCTGGTTGCTTTTTCCAATTCTGCAGGACAGTACCCCGGCATTAATGAGGATATAGAAAAATACCGGAAGGGGGAAATAATCATTCATGCAAAGCGTGGCAGTACAGTCAGAGTTGAGCAGTTATCGCACGAATTCTGGTTCGGCTGCGCCATTGCCAATGGCCTTGCAGGAACCTCCTGGAGCGATGAAACAAAGAGTATTTATAAGCAGAAGTTTCTTGAAAACTTTAACTCTGCAGTAACTGAAAATGCTGTTAAATGGGCTACTATGGAGCCCCGCAGGGGGGAAATAAACTACAGTATAATTGATACTATTCTGAGATTCTGCGAAGAAAACCGGATTCCTCTCAGGGGACACAATCTTTTCTGGGGAATACCCCAGTTTATTCAGCAGTGGGTGAAGGATCTTGATGACACTGAGCTGAAACGAACCCTGCAAAACAGGGCAGAAACCGTTACAGCACGCTACAGGGGCCGTTTTGCCGAGTATGACCTTAACAACGAAATGATACACGGCAACTGGTACGAGGAGCGTCTCGGACCTGAAATAACAAAGCTGATGGCACAATGGGCGCATAACGGAGACCCTGATGCAAGGCTCTGGCTGAATGATTACGATATCCTTACCGGTGTGAAACTGAACGACTATATGGCACATATCAGAAAGCTGCTTGGTCAGGATGTACCTGTTGCCGGTATTGGTGTCCAGGGACATCTGCACGGCGAAACATTTGAACGTGCAGCAGTAAAAAGAGCTCTCGATTCTCTTGCGGTTTTTGGCCTCCCTGTCAGAATCACCGAATTTAATATGCCCGGTCAGAGATCACGTTTCTATAATAACAGAGGATTGACTCTGACTCCGGAGGAAGAGCAGCTTAAAGCAAAGGAGCTTGTTGATTATTACCGGATATGTTTTGCCCATCCGGCTGTTGAGGGAATACTGATGTGGGGTTTCTGGGAAGGAGCAAACTGGATACCTGTATCCTCATTGTATAAACGCGACTGGTCTCCCACGCCGGCACTTGAGGCTTATCAGAACCTCATTTTCAAGGAATGGTGGTCAACGGCTGAAGGTAAAGTCTCGAAGGACGGGTTGTTTAAAACACGGGCCTTCTACGGAAGATACAGGATTACGGTAAACGGCGTTTCAAAAGAGGTAGTACACAGTAAGGCTTCAGGGAGTACAACAATAAAATTTTGATTGCACTGTTTTATTAAATCAATAATACTGTCTATGAACATAAAAAATAATTATCCTGCAAGATTAATAGCAGGCGGCCTGATAATGGTGTTTCTGACTGGTTTTTCCACCCTGACAATTTTCGGACAGAAGGCCGGAGAATGGCCTTCATTTCACGGATCTGACAGGACCAATAAATCGTCGGAGACCGGGTTGCTGAAAGAATGGCCGCAAAACGGCCCGCCGCTTGTTCAGACTATTTCCGGACTGGGTGAAGGTTATGCTTCGGTTGCAATTGCCGGCGGACTTATTTTTACTGCAGGCACTGCAAATAAACAACCTTATGCACTCGCCTACGACATACAGGGAAAGCTTGTCTGGAAAAAGCCCAACGGAGCAGCCTGGTCAACAACTGCCTCCTGGGCCATTTCGTACACCGGAGTCAGAAGCACACCAACGTATGATGACGGGGTTGTCTATCACCTTGGCGAAATGGGCAGACTTGCAGCTTTTAAAGCCCGGACGGGAGAAGAGTTATGGTCGCGTGACCTCCGGAAAGACTTTGAGGCAGGCAACCCGGAATACGGATATTCTGAATCGGTGCTGGTGGACGGTGAATATTTATTCGTAAGGCCTGCCGGTAAAAAAGGGTACTATGTTTGTCTTGAAAAGGCAACCGGTAAACTGGTATGGGCAAATACAGACTTTCAGGGCAAGGAGGGCTATGCATCAGCAATTGTACACGACTTCGGAGGGTACAGGCAGATGATCGGTGCAAGTTCAAAATACTTTTTCGGACTTGATACCAAAACCGGCCGGACTCTGTGGAGAGTTGAATTCGGTAACGGGTATGAACTAAATAACACCGATGCCATTGCCCGTAATGAATATGTATTCCTTTCAACAGGTTATGGTAAGGGATCAATGCTTGTCAGGCTGAAGCCGTCGGGTAATGGCTTTACTGCAGAGAAAGTCTGGGAGTCAGGTCTGATGGATAATCATCATGGGGGTGTTTTATTGCATGAGGGTTACCTTTATGGTGCCGGAGCAAATTCAAGGGGATGGTTCTGCCTCGATTTGATGACAGGAAAGCAGATGTGGAACAGCCCCGGAAAGGGTTCGCTCACTTTCGCCGACGGCATGCTTTATCTCTATGATGAGAAAGGTACGGTAAGACTTGTTAAAGCTTCCCCGGAAAAATTTGAGGTTGCGGGCGAATTTAAAGTCCCCGACGGAGGGGGAGGACCTTACTGGGCACATCCGGTAGTGTGCGGCGGCAGGCTTTACCTGAGGCATTCCAACAAACTATTTGTTTACGATATATCTGAAAAGAAGTGAGCCTCCGGGCTAAAAACATGGAAAGGCCCTATCCCGGCAGAATACCTCACCTGGTAACTTGCCGGGCCGGTTATTGAATTTCCTTGTGTTTCTGGATAAAGTAGTTTACGTGCTGAAGAAAAGACTTTTTCCCGGGTATTCGGGATCGCAGGTGAGATTCACGTTAAGTTTTCTCCATCCCGCCTCATCTCCGGGGGTGGGTATATGTGTGAGGTGAACCTCACAGTTACGGAACTGCTTGAGAGTTTCCAGGGTCATTTTTGCCGCAGGATTTGACAAAGCACTTATGCCAAGCACGATAAGCATTTCGTCAACATCGAGACTTGCCATTTTCCCGTTGAGAATATCCTTTTTGAGGTGAGTCACGGAATCCAGAAGAGTTTCGGGAAGGAGGTACATTTTATCGGGCAGACCGGCAAGATGCTTGGCTGCATTAAGGATAAGGCTTGACGAAGCATGCAAAAGGGGGGAATTTTTACCGGTGATAATTGTTCCGTCGGGCAGTTCCATAGCGGCTCCGCTATAGATGCCGTTATTACCCTTTCCGCTTTTTTCGGCCTCCCTGGCGGCTTCCCTGGCGGGCAGAACAACCCTCCTGTCTTCAGGCTTTGCACCCACTTTTTTCATTATCTCATTTATCCTTCTGAGGGTGTCGTTTTCGGCAAGCCCCATCGCATACTCAACGGAACACCTGAAGTATCGTCTTATGATCTCCTGGAAAGAGGCATCCCTGATTACCTGGTCGTTAATTATCCCTGAGCTGGCACGGTTAACGCCCATATCGGTCGGAGACTGGTACATCGATTCCCCGCCGGTAATCTTTTCAATAATTCTTTTAAGGACTGGAAAAGCCTCTATATCGCGGTTATAGTTGACCGTCTCTGTTTTATATGCATTGTAGTGATGGTTATCCGGTAATACGCGGTCATCAAGGTCAACCGTTGCGGCTTCATAAGCTATGTTTACAGGGTGATCAACAGGCAGGTCCCAGATAGGGAAAGTTTCAAATTTTGCATAACCTGCCTTAATACCTTTCCTGTAATCGTGGTAAAGATTGCAGAGACATGTGGCAAGTTTGCCGCTGCCAGGCCCCGGGCCGGTAACAATTACAATAGGTTTGGTAGTCTCAATGTACTCGTTTGCCCCATATCCGGAATCGCTCACAATAAGGTCAACGTCGGAAGGATATCCCATCGTCGGGTAATGAAGATAGACTTTTATCCCCCTGAGTTCAAGCTTGTTCCTGAAAGCTTTAGCCGGAGTCTGATTCTGATAACGGGTTATTACAACAGCGGTTATATCAATATTCCATTCACGGAAATCATCAATAGTCTTCAGAACATCTGCATCGTATGTTATGCCGAAATCGGCACGTAGTTTTTTTCTTTCAATGGCTCCCGAATCAATGCAGAGTATAACATCAATTTTATCCCGTAATATCTGGAGCAGCCTCATTTTTACATTGGGATCAAATCCGGGAAGTACCCTTGCGGCATGATAATCGTAAAGAATCTTGCCCCCAAACTCAAGATAAAGTTTATGATGAAACCGGTTTACCCTTTCAAGAATGGAAGCTGTCTGCTCTTTCAGGTAAAGGTCATTGTTAAATCCGATACTGTGTTTCTGCCACATATAAAACCCGGCTTATAAATCAGGTTGAAAACGAAAGTCCAATATTAAGAAATATTTTTTTTGCATATCAGCAGGGCGGGAAAAAAAGAAAACAGACCATATCGGGCAGGTATCAAGCCTTATTAAATGCCCGACAAAAAGTCGCATTTATCATTTTTACCGGGCAATCAGAATTTTCAGTAACTTAGTTCAGTAATAAATTTTCAAAACTGTAATCTATGAAATGGAAATCTTTACTCTTTATTTTTCCTGCAGTTTTTCTCTGGTCTGTCACTCTTAACGGCCAGCAGACGGGTAATTCACTTACCGATGCAATACTTAAAAACTATTCGGCAAGGATGTACTCCGCTGATCCGGTATCGGACACTGATATTGATATCATTCTGAAAGCCGGGATGAAGGCTCCCAGCGCAAGCAACGCTCAGCCCTGGTTTTTTACCGTAGTAAAGGATAAAGCCCTTCTTAAAGACCTTATGCCTAATATCACCGACAATAACATCCTGATTGTCATTTCAGGCAGGGAGGGTAACTGGGTTGACCACGATTGCGGCATTGCTGCGGGATATATGTGTATAGCGGCACAGGCGCTTGGTCTTGGAGCCCGTATTTACGGGGGCCCCGCGCGTGCAATCAACGCCGGGAAAAAAGAGGTTCTTGGCGTACCTGAAGGATACAGGGTTATCACAGTTCTCAGAGTGGGTCATGTCGATAAGAGCGTTGATGCCGTTTCGGCAGCCTCTCCCAGGAAAAAGATGGAAGAGGTTGTGGTTTACAAATAACAGCTGACCGGGAATCCGGTGTCAGATGTACATCCCGAGACTGCCGCTGACAATTATTTTCAGCAGATCGATCCGGTACCACATCCTGGCATAAAACCAGGCAAGCACCAGAAGGCATGCCAGGAAAGCAAATATTAGTCCTGCATACCTTAATATGCCTGTCCGGCTTTGCTTCAGAAGATCGGCCGATATCTGCTCGACCCATTCCTCAAGCTTAACAAAGAGCGGGTAAAATATTGCCACGGTGATTATCATTCCTATGATCGTGAATGTCACCGGACGGACATGATTACGGTAAGTGACCAGGTAATTACCAAGGGTTGAGGTAACAAGGTTGGCGGCAAGTATTGTAACTGTCATCACCGAAAACCGGAAAATTCTTCTATACATGGCTCGGCTTATCTGCTTTTTTCAAATACTTCCTTCCCGAAGGCCATACATTCATCCCTCCTGAGGTTGTCGTACTCTTTTATGCCTGGCATTTTCATCATCTGTTCCCTGACATCAGGTTCCATAAGACCGAAGGTAACGCGTCCAAGGAAGACCTTTGAAGGGATACCCGTTACACCGCATATCGTGGCAAGGTGTTTGTCTATCAGCCTTGATGTCACTTCGGGGGTAACCGGCTGCATCATGTTGCCGCACACTGCGAAATATCCTCTCAGCCGGGGTTTAAGTGTTGCCTGGTTTTTAGCAAGAAATTCCTGCATCTCCTGCGACACTCTTCCTGACCTTATAGCTCCACCAACAATTACATGGTCGTATTTTGTGAGGTCGGGTTCTTCACGTACGTCGAAAACATTTGCTATGCCATCCATGCCCTCTGAAATCCAGACGCCGGCATCCCTCGCCGAGCCGCACCAGGTGCTGTAAAGCACGGCCCATTTTTTGCCGGAAGGGCGCGGATAATATTCAAGGGCTAAGCTTCTGCGGGGAACCATCAGTGCTGCCGAACCAAGAAGAAATGCTCTGATGAAGTTACGTTTTTTCATTGTTATCTGCTGATTTAAAAAATTATTATTGTAAAAATATTTTAAAAAGCAACTTTATACAGAAAGGTTGTTAACAATAAATTTAATCTCTGATTAATAATAATACCCCTGTACCTCAATATTTGTCAGCCCTGCTTTCCGGGCATGGTCAACGGCTTCTGAGTATTCGGTCAGGGTAATCTTCCGGGATATCTCCGGGTATTTTCCGGCCTTGTATTCAGGCCTGTATTGCGACATCAGGTTAACGTAAGTATCTTTCGGAAGATTTGAGGCTATCCATCCTATAACCTCTTTGGTTCCGCTTACATTGTTTGGCATCACAAGATGCCGGATCATTAACCCGCGGTACATCAGACCGTTCTCTGCAGGTCTGGCAACTCCCACCTGACGGTGCATCTCGAGCAGGGCTTTCTGGGTAATCTCAGGATATGTAGATGCGCCCGATGAGAATTTGTCTGCCATTTTGCTGTCGGAGTACTTGTAATCGGGAAGATAAATGTCGACCACACCGTCGAGTATCTTCAGTATCTCTACCCGCTCCCATCCGCAGGTATTGTATACCAGCGGGATTTTAAGACCTTTTGCAGCAGCATTGTCAAGGGCAAGAAGTATGTGGGGTGAATAATGGGTCGGTGTGACAATGTTAATATTAGGGCATCCCATTTTCTGCAGCGACAGCATCATGCCGGCAAACTCGTCAATGCTTCTTACATAGCCCTCTCCTCCCTGGCTTATTTCCCAGTTTATGCAGAATACACACCTGAGGCTGCAGTTGGTCATGAAAATGGTTCCGGAACCTCCTTTGCCAACAAGGGGCTTCTCCTCTCCAAAATGGGGGTGAAAAGCTGATATTTCAAGTTTTGCATTCGCATTGCAGAACCCTCTCCGGCCCTTCAGTTTGTTCACTCCGCACATCCTTGGGCAGAGCTCACATTTCTCCATCAGGCCCCACAGGAAATCTCCGCGTTTTTTAAGTTCACCGCTGCGGTGCAGATTAAGATATGAAGGCTCGAATTTGTATGATGCCATTTTAAAATACCTGAAATTGAAAGTTATTCCGGTGAAAGCTCCGCAAAAGATTGCTTTTAATACTTTTCTCCTCGTAACCATCTTTCGGTTCGGATCTCATCAGATTCAAATTTAATAAAAAGCTGCAATTCTTTAAATATTTATCTGATAAAGATCTAAATCGCAACAGTTATGCTTGTTTAATCGATGCAATTGTTAAAATGACTTAAAAAGAAAATAACAGGCCGGATGTTCCCATTTTAACCGGACTTTTCTTCTATATTTGGTAAGACTAAAAAACCTCATGAAAAAAACAGTTCTGTTTATTTTGGCGCTTGGAAATATTCTCCCTCTGTTTTCCCAGCAGGAATTCACCATTGACATAAGAAGACCAAAAAAGACACTTGGAGCCTTTTCAGGTATTTCTGTAATTTATATGGGAGAACAGAAAGGGTTTGTTAAAAACAATTCCGGCTTCATGCTGAGTGGCGTTGTGCCGTCCGACAGCATCATAGAACTGGGATTCAGGCTTGCAGCTTCACGCCCCCAAAAGTATTTTTTATACCCGAACGGATCCTTTAACTACAACCTTGAGGTCCGCCCCGGGTTACTGGGGGAACTCAGGATAATAGATTATTCAACTTATTACGGTGTTGCACCCTCCGAAATTTCAAAAAGAAAGGCAACAGGGCTGCTGCCAAAGGGACTCACCGTAAATAAAAGGAACCTCGGTGTAAGCTACATCTACGAAAAGGAACTTAAATCGGAAGAAATCAGGAAACAGTGGATGAGGCAGGGTGGCAAGATCACCGGGAAGTCGCTCTCCTATCAGTTTACCTATGGAAGCATGACTCTGAAAACAAATGACTTAAAAACAACAACAACCATTGTCGGAGGAGGCTGGACTTACACCCAGAATTATTACAACCTTAAAATTCCGGAATTCAAACCGGGGCTGGCATCGTGGAAGAGTCTTATCTACGGTTTCGGTATTTCAACAAATCTGCATATCTCCCAGGTGAAACTTGACCCTCCCCCGATGGATGATATGGATGATTTTGGCAGCGCATCATTATTCATGTCACTTACGGGAAATGCAGGTTACACTTTCGGGCTTGGCAAGTTTAAAACTGAAACCAATTATAAGGGATGGGCTCTTGATGTTACTTACAAACCGTCGCTGATACTGATGGCCGGTCCGGATTTCAGCGATACACAGTTCAATTACATGGGATTTGGTTTTGACCTGAGCCGCACCAGTTTCTCGGCATTTGCAAGCCGTGTTGCACCAAAAGCAAAATCGAAATTCTCGTTCCTGTTCCTGCCTCCCCTGAAAGATACCCCGCTGCTTATAACAGCAGGTTATGGTCTGGTTTGGTACAGGTAAGATTACCTATGGCACAAGGACCAGAAGCCATGAATAATTGGTACGCAGAAGAAAGTTAATGCTTAATTAATACTTCCTGGATCCCTGTAATCGGACCGGAATTCTCCTGCTGTTTTAACCAGGGCCTCCAGGTTCTCTTCTGATGTGTTGTAGTTGGTTATGCAGGCCCTTATGGTGTTTATACCCCGTACAGGATAAACCGACACCCAGGCTTTCCCTGAAGCCACGACAGCAGATGACAGCCACGGAATAAATTCACTGTCACTCTTCAAACCAGGGTCCGTAAAACATGCCAGCGGGAGAGGAGTATTGTTTAATATCTCCCAGTTGTTCTGTTCAAGCAGTTTCTTCAGCCTTACGCCTGCAGCCGTCATATTTACTATCATCTCCTCGTAGCCTTTCCACCCGAAAACCATCAGGGAGAGATAGAGTTTGAGGCCCGTGAATCTCCTCGACCACTGTATGGAATGGGAGAAGGGATCAACAACATCAAGTTTTCCTGCTTCCCTTGGCATATATTCTGTCGTTATCCTGAAAGTCCTGCCGAGTATGTCAGGGTGCCTTGTAATAAACATGCTGGCGCTCATGGTAACAGATAACCATTTATGGATATCAAGGGTAACGGAATCGGATTTCTCAATGCCCTTCAGCAAAGGTTTCATTTCCGGTACAAGCAATGCCGCTCCTCCCCAGGCCGAATCGGTATGAAACCAGAGATTGTATTTTTCAGCAATATCAGCAACCGATGTAAGATCGTCTATAGCTCCGGTACCTGTCGTGCCTGCTGTGCCAATTACCATAAAAGGTAAATATGAGCCTGAGATATCTTTTCTTAACATATCCTCAAGCGCGGCAATATCCATTTCGAGCCTCTGATTAACCGGCACCGGCCTGACAGATTCCCTGCCAAGTCCCGAGACTTTTGCAGCCCTGATGACCGAATGATGAGCTTCGGCAGAGCAGTATATCAGAGGCCTCCTGCTCAGCGCCAGGGCCCCTTTCTCACCATAATCAGGAAAGAAATGATTAAGTGCGCACTGTACGGCGGTAATATTTGCTTCAGCCCCTCCTGTGGCAAAAACACCATCGGTATCCTGTGCCGGGAAACCGATCTTCTCTCCGATAAGTCTGATCAGATAATTCTCAACCTCCGAAGCCCACGGAGAATGGCTCCATGCCGCAAGCTGCGGATTATAGAAAGCAGAAATAATATCGGCAAGGATAGAAGGGAAGTTTGGCCTGGGATTAAACAACCCGTAATACATTGGATGACCCAGGTGAACGATATAGCTTTCGAGGGCTTCTGTAATTCTGATAACAGCATTGGCAGCAGAAACAGGCTGACTGAAATCAGCCGATTCGACGCTGGCTCTTATTTCAGAAATATTGAGGGGAGGGGAGACCCTGGTAACTGATTCGCCTGAATAGTATTTTTCGAGGATACTGATAAGTACGTCAAGTGCATTTTTCCGTTCCCACGGAGTGAGATCGAATGTATTCATAGAATGATTTGAATTTGAATAATTGTGAAAGGTAATTATTTATTCAATCACCAGCGGGAAATCATGGCCTATTGAGAACGTTATCGGAAACTGTTTGTGTCTGATAAGTCTGTAAGAGACCTCCGGTACCTGGTCGTCAATATACGATTTAAGTTCATATATGGTAACTTTTGAGTCGGCAGGAGCCCCGTCGGCCTTACCTTTAAGAGCTTCGAGCAGCACCCAGGTGAAGACACCGTGGTCTAAGCTTTTAATCTCGGCCGATTGTTGCTGCATCTCTGAGGAGGCCATTACATGAATTCCCGAACTCCTCGAAAGCTGGGCAAGTGCTTTCTCCTCACCGCCTCCGCGCATAGCCAGTATCTCAACCGATCCGCCCGACTGGCATGCATCCACAAACACTACCTGCTTCAGGGCAGGTAGCAGTTTAAACTTTTCCTGAAGTTCACCCACATATAGTGCATCCCTGAGCTTCTCCTCCTGGTAAAGGCCCGTTATTTCGGATGTGACAAAATAAAATCTGTTATCAGCCATGCTTCCGTGGCCTGCATAGAAAAAAACAAACACATCTTCCTTTTTCATCACACGGCTTATCTCGTCGAGAGCTTTAAGTATCTTTGTCTTAGTGGCATCGCCGTCAAAAAGGGTATAGGTGTTTATCCTGTTGAACAGTTTAATACCTCCCGATTCGAGAAGCTTTACAACTGCCGCTGCATCGCTTCTTGCATAAGTAAGGTTCATGGCCTCGTTCTCGTACCTGTTTATTCCGATGCTGAGTACATAGCAGTCAGAACTTTTCTGCATGCCTTTGCAGGTTATTTTTACGGAGGCCTGTTCCGATTCTATTTCACCGTTGCTGCAGGCTGATACTGATATTTCATTTTCTCCCGGCACAAGATTTACCTCGAAGGTTTTCATCACAGACTGTCCTGCCTTGGTCATTCTTTTCAGGTCATCGTAGGGTACATCCTGTCTTTTTCCGTTATGCATTACCCTGAGTTCCTTTACTCCTCCCCCGTTATTGGTAACCTTTACCATCACGGAGGCTATACTGCCCGGCGCTTCACTGCCCTGTTCCGGCACGATGATCTCAACCGACGGCGGAGGGGATTCATTGACTTTCTGAAGCAGATTCTGCCTCAGGCCTGAGCCGGTCTTCCAGAGGGTTTCGCTGTAAAGGCCAGGCCTGAAAAACTCGTTGAAAAACTGTCCTATCTTGAAGAGCTCGGTCCCTCTTACAAACGAGATTGAAGCGAAGGCTCCCCCGGAGGCATCAAAATAGCCTTCGGTATTGCGTATAAACCAGTCGTCCTCATTGAGAAATGTTATTGAAACAAGCTCTTTCTTCGAAGCTGTTTCCCATACCTTTATTGTGCCGTCGCGGCTTCCCGAGACGATATGCTTCAGGTCAGGTGATATATTCACGTCTCCCACTCCTCCGCTGTGTCCTTTGTATTCAGAAACCATTTCACCTGTGCCGGCATCCCACTGCCTTACAAGGAAATCGTCGCCTCCCGAAATGATATATTTTCCCGATCTGTCATATTTGGCATTATAAACACCTCCTTCATGAGCATTTATTTTTCTTACCTGCAACCCGGAAGCCATATCCCAGATGCGTACTGAGCCATCCCACGATGATGTGATGAACCTCTCACCTCCGGGCACAAGATTTATTGATGTCACAAGGTCGGTATGACCAATGAAGGTTCTGATCTCTTCCCCGGTGTCAATTTCGGTAAGCTTTAACTTCTTGTCGAGGCCGGCTGAGATAAAATAGACATTGTTAGGCAGAAGTTTTACCTGGTAAACCCCTGTCCGGTCGTGCGGGGATATTGCTCTTAACATCTGGCCGGTTGAGATATCCCACAAAACTACCAGTCCGCCCCAGTCGGCGGTTACCAGGTATTTATTGTCGGAGCTGATATCGACCGAGAAGATTGCATCCTTTTCATCGGGGAAACTTACCATCCTTATCATGCTGCCTGTTTCTGCATCCCAGACAAATGCTTTGCCGTCGAGCCCGCCTGTGGCCACGAGCTTGCCGTCGCCGCTGAAACAGACGCTTATCACCATTGCATTATGTCCGCGGAGTGTTTTAACGACCCTTCCCGTGCGGAAATCAATCAGTTTTGCATTGTTGCCTGTCCTTCCGACAGCTATAAGGTTTCCGTCGGGACTCAGTTTTGCCTCGTTCACCAGTGCCGCCCAGTACATATAGGGGTCGGTAAGTATTTTTTCATCAACCTGGTTAAGGTACCCTTTGAGGGTTAGGATTGTCTTTCCGCCGGTGATGTTCAGGATATCAGCACTCCTTTTCTCGTTGCCTGTGAGAAGTTCTTTTGAATCCGGACTTATTGCGGCAGCCAGTACTTTACGGTCGGAGTAGTTACCCGACTTATGCACCAGTTTGCCGGTGGTCAGTTCCCACACTTCAGCAACACCGTATTCAACTGCGGCTACATATTTGCCGTCGGGGCTGACCGAGAGATTTTCGAAAGAGCCGCCCTGGCCGTAGAGTTCCCTGATAATTTTCCCGCTTTCCCTGTCGAATACCTTAACGGAATCGGAATAAGCGGAAATAACATATTTATTGTCGGAAGTGATTACTGCCTCTGTGATGCATGAAGTGCACCATGATCTGACCTTTTTGTATTTTCTGATCTCTTTTCCTGTAGCGGCATCCCAGAGTATGGTGGTCTGGTCGGCGGCACCTGCAAGAATGAACTTTCCGTCGGCACTGTACATCACCGATGCTGCTCCGGGGTATTCAAATCCCTTCTCGGAGTAGAGGTTCTCCGGGACAGCTTTATATTCAGCCAGTTTATTTCCTGTTGAGATATCCCATGTCTCAACCGGCGATTTTCTTTTACCTGTTGCAATACGGGTTCCGTCGGGATGAAATCCGGCACATGTAAACCTGTCGCCGGAAGGTGAAAACTGCCTTATCTTTTGTCCGGTTGCCACATCCCAGATTGTAACAGATCCGTTACTGCCTACCGAAAGCAGCAGGGAAGAATTCCTGCTGAATGACAGTTGTATAACTGTTGAAGATGTGCCCTGAAATGTTCTTATTTCCCTGCCATCCTTCCTTTGCCATAGCCTGACGGTTTTATCGGAACTGCCTGTGGCTGCCAGCTTGCCGTCAGGACTCCAGCATACGGCAGTGACTGGTGCATAATGTCCGGTCTGTACGACCGTTTCAACCTGCTGGGCAGTGAGTCCGTAAGCAGATGCTATCGGCAGGATTAATGTCAGGAGGGGTTTTAGTATTTTCATTTCAAAGTGAAATGTAATACTTTTTCGGCATTTTTTCAGCAGGTTCAGCCGGAAAGTTTTTTGTACCTGATGCGTGTGGGAGTAGTATCGGCGACTCTTTTTCTGAGGTTTTCTTCGTAATCGGAATAGGAACCTTCGAACCAGACAACTTTCGAATCGCCTTCGAAAGCAAGTATATGTGTGGCCACGCGGTCGAGGAACCAACGGTCGTGTGTTATGATCACGGCACAGCCGGCAAAGTTTTCGAGGCCCTCTTCAAGTGCCCGGAGAGTGTTGACATCAATATCGTTTGTAGGTTCGTCGAGAAGAAGCACATTGGCGCCTGACTTAATGGTTAAAGCGAGATGAAGCCTGTTTCTTTCGCCTCCCGAGAGCACTCCGCATTTCTTTTCCTGGTCGGCGCCGGTGAAGTTGAACCTGGCGGCGTAGGCCCTGGCATTAACAGGCCTGTTGCCGAGCATCACCTCATCATATCCGCCTGAAATAACCTCATATACCGTTTTTGCGGGATCTATTGCCGCATGGGCCTGGTCAACATAACCCAGCACTACCGTCTCTCCGATTTCAAAAGAACCCCGGGTAGGCTTTTCCTGTCCCATTATCATCCTGAAGAGTGTGGTTTTCCCGGCTCCGTTTGGGCCTATCACTCCAACTATTCCGTTAGGAGGGAGGTTGAACTCCAGGTCGTCGAACAACAGACGGTCTCCAAAGGATTTGGCCACCTTATTGGCTTTAATTACTTTATCTCCCAGTCTGGGGCCATTAGGGATCATTATTTCAAGCTTTTCCTCCTTCTGTTTCACATCCTGGTTAAGGAGATTCTCGTATGCACCCAGGCGTGCTTTGGATTTTGCGTGTCTGGCTTTGGGTGACATGCGCACCCACTCAAGTTCTCTTTCAAGGATCTTCCTTCGCCTGATGTTGCCTTTCTCTTCCATTTCAAGCCGCCGTGCCTTTTGCTCGAGCCACGATGAATAGTTCCCTTTCCATGGTATGCCTTCACCACGGTCGAGTTCAAGAATCCATCCGGCAACATTATCGAGAAAATACCTGTCGTGAGTGATGCAGATTACGGTGCCCTTGTATTGTTTCAGGTGCATTTCGAGCCATTGCACCGATTCGGTATCGAGGTGGTTGGTCGGTTCGTCGAGAAGAAGTATGTCGGGTTCCCGCAGGAGCAGACGGCAAAGGGCAACCCTGCGTCTCTCGCCTCCTGAGAGGATATTAACAGGAGTGTTGCCTTCAGGACATCTGAGAGCATCCATTGCCCTTTCAAGACGGTGCTCAATATTCCACGCGTCGTGATAATCAATCTTCTCCTGCAGGGCAGCCTGTCTGTCCATCAGTTGCTGCATCCGGTCGGGGTTTTCATATACCGCAGGATCACCGAAGCTGTTGTTTATATTTTCATATTCTTTAAGAAGTTCCATTGTTTCTTTCACACCTTCCTCCACAATCTCACGCACTGTGCGGTTTTCATCAATAAGGGGATCCTGGGGGAGGAGGCCAACCGTGTATCCCGGGCTGAAAACAACTTCTCCCTGGTACTGTTTTTCCTCTCCGGCAATTATGCGCAGGAGGGTCGATTTTCCTGAACCGTTAAGTCCGATAATACCAATCTTGGCTCCGAGGAAAAAAGAAAGGGATATATCTTTAAGCACCTGCCGGTGAGGAGGGTAGGTCTTGCTTACCCGGTACATGGAAAAAATGATTTTATTTTCTTCGCTCATGGAAAGGAGGATTAAAGAAACAAAAATAAAAAAAAGAAGGACTTACCCTTTTAAGTGAAAAGAGGCATATATAAGTACAGAGGGAATAGTGGTCGCCATTCCCCGGCGACCCTTCAGCACGGTTGTGCCCGGAATCAGAGTACCTTACCGGGAGCCGATGAACTGTTCTCAAAAAGCTTTACTGTTTCAGTCTGCATAAGAACCCATATCGAATAGACACCCACAAGGGTTCCGACGGGGATATTGAAACAGCTCAGAACAGATATTATAATAGTAAGTATCCTTGCCCAGCTTTTAAACGACAGTAGTCCCACACCCGCTGCAATGCCCGCGACAGAAATCAGTCCCAGGATTGCGGGAATAAAGGTGCCGATAAAGGTCAGAACCGTTCTGGCTATTTCGTCATTATCAACAAAACCCTTTGCAAAATTCATTACCGCAAGAACCACTATAGCGGCTACCAGACCGAGTGAACTGAGAACAATTCTCAGTATGGCAACCACCTGAACCTGTTTTTTCATTTTATCATCCATGGCTTATCTGTTTATCTGGTTTTCATTTCTGCCTAAAAGACAGGCATAAATAACAAATGCTGCATCAAATTTAACATAATCGTAATTTAAACCCAACCCGTACAACATTTATTGATAAAAATGAGTCTTATATTTGATAGTTAACAATTGTGTCTTAACTTTGAATGAAAATCCTGTATATGAAAAAGAGGATAGTTTTTGGAGTTTTTCTTTTGTTTGTGGCCGTTACATTCACCTCTTGCGATGCATTATTCAAGAAATGCAAATTCTGCAGGACTGTCACTTATGAAAGCGGAGTAGAAGTTAATTCGACAGATCCGGTTGAATATTGCGGAGCAGATCTTGTGAAGAAGGAAGCAACCCCCGATTTAAAGGTCGGAGATCTTGTTACCAAAGTCGAGTGCGAATAATCAGTATCTTACTCCGATAAGGGTTACATCATCCACCTGAGGGTTATCGCCCCGCCATTCCTCGAAAATTCTGTCGAGGATTTCGCCCTGCTCAAGCATAGGTTTTGAATGGATTTCCAAAAGGGTCTCCTTAAGTTTTCCTGACATATATTTTTTCTGTTCGGGCCCGCCGAACTGGTCGGCATAACCATCGGAGAAGATATAAAATGCATCGCCCTTCTGAAGTTCAATTTTGTTAAGGGTGAACGGCTGCATCTTGTAATGGATTGCAACCGGCATTTTGTCGGCTCTGTAATGATGAAGTTCGTTTCCTCTTATCAGGTAGAGAGGGTTATTGGCTCCCGCGAACCACAGAATGTTATTATTGAAGTCTATAGTACATACTGCAGCATCCATTCCGTCTTTTACAGATTCCTCATCGGCAACCTGCTTCAGCGATTTTATTACCTCCTCCCTCATTCTGTTAAGGATCTGATCGGGCATCAGAATGTTTTTTTCATTCACAATTTCGTTTAACAGGGTTACTCCGAGCATGCTCATAAAGGCACCGGGCACTCCGTGTCCGGTGCAATCGGCTGCTATGATAACATGCATATTGTCTTTTGAACTGACCCAGTAAAAGTCGCCGCTCACAATTGCCAGTGGCTTGTAAAGGACAAAATGTTCAAGTCTGTCGCTGAAAAGTTCGAGCGACGGGATAAGAGCTGCCTGTATCCTCTTGGCATACATGATGCTGTCGGTGATATGTTTTTTCTGGTATGCTATCTGGTCGCGCTGAGCGGCTGCAATATCCCTCTGTTTTTCAATTTCATCCTTTTGTGCCGAGATCAATCTGTTTTTCTCCTCAAGGACAATATTTGCCTCTTTCTTGATTTTATAGGCTCTGAAAATATAATAGGCCAGAATACCCATAAGCAACAGGGCAATAATGACAAACCAGAGCACCAGTTTCTGTTTCTCAAGTGTTTCGAGCTGAAGCTTTATTTTACCCTCCTGTGCGGTAATCTTTTCCAACTGTGTGTTAATAAGGGCAAGCTGCGTGTCTATTTTGGCTTTCTGGGCTGTAAGAGTATCCTTCTGCACCTGCACTTCCCTTTGCTGCTCGTTTATTGTCTGTCTCTGCACTGTAATTTCACCCCGCTGCCTGTTTATCTGTGCAAGCTGAGCGTTAAGTACACGTTGCTTCTCATCAAGCTCTTTTTGCTTAAGACCAATCTCCCTGTCGAGGCTGTCAAGGAGATTCTTCTGCCTCATTATTTCAAGCCTCTGTTCCATTATTGTGGCAAGCTGCTGCCTTATGGTTTCCTTCTGTAGTTCAATTTCCTTACTTGCCTGATCGTAAAGATTCTCCCAGTCTTCCTTGGTTTTTATTGCCATAAACATTAATTCCTGGGGGACAGACAATCCCTCCTTCTTTAAATAATCTTCGTTGATATCGAATCTCGGCTTACCCTGTACAACAATAAAATTCAGCATAGATTCTTTAAACTCATACCCTTCTGTTATCAGCATTGTTTTGGTGCCGGCAATCTTCTCCTTTATCTTCTTAAGGTCGAAACCGGCATTTTTGTTAACATACAGTACCTGACAATGAGTAAGGCTTTCAAGGTTCTTAAAGCCGGAAATCCTCACTGGTTTATCCTGAATTCTGTTTCTTGTTCTGGAAAGTTTCATCATTTCGTCAATCAGGTCATAATCACCCAGCAGGACTCCTATTCTGAAGGCAGATGAATCAGCAAAACCGGGTCCGAAATCAACATATCTTGCCAGGTCGAAGATGTACAATGCCCTGGTGGGATTATCAAAACCAGTCTGGGCAGTAAGCCCGGAGGTTGAAAAAATCAAAGCGGCTGTGACCAGAATAACCTGCAGTAAGTGATTATGAACAAGTTTTTTTCCGTTCCGGGGATGATTTCCGGAGCAGCATGGCTGGCAGGAGCAACCGGGATTGTTATACAAATTATGGCTGATCATTTTGGAAAATTTTCAATTATGATATAATTACGAAATTGATAAATAAAATTCACTAAAACAAATTTTTAAAGGTCGGGGTTAATAATTGTGTTGATAAAATGTTAATAACTGCGACTGATGTTGCCCTCATTAAGTTTTATAAGTAATAATTTTATTGCAACCGGAAAATTTTTTAAATGAGCCTGATATTCAACAATCTGGATTTAAATAATAAAACGATTGTTATTGTTGAGGATGATCTTCCTTCTGTAAGATACTATAAAACCATCCTGGAGAGTGCCGGAGCAAAGCTGCGGATTTTTGAGAACGGGAAGGAGTTTATTGATTATATCAACTCCACTGATGAGGTTATTGATGCCGTGATTGTTGACTATCTGATTCCTTTTGTTAACGGGATTGACTGCGTGAGAATCATGAGGAAGAAATTCCGTTCAGTTCCCGCAATAATGATTACTGCCTATTTTTCCGAGCAGACCCGCAATGAAGCATTGATTGCCGGATGCAATGAATATGTTCTGAAACCTGTCTTTCCCGAAAAACTTTTCTGTGTGCTGGACAAATTCCTTAATCCGCAGTACAGTTATTTCAATTACCGGTAACTATCGTTTCATTTCCGGTTGCAGCATCCTGATATAGCTGCCATAATAACCTTCAAGCTTTTCGCTGAGTTGTTTCGCAAGTTCAGTAAGACCGTTTACCTGTGCTGCATTTGCGACTCTTGATACCTGTTGGAAGGCTGTCTGTATTTCATAATCTGCCGAGGCCATTATATCCTGTTTCTGCCTGAAGTAGTAGTCAAGCTTTGCAGTGTAGTAATCTGATATGGTGGTTGTCAGGCTTTGTGCTTTATCGGCGGCGTTGCATAAATAATATGCTTCAATTATATCAGGAATAAACATATCGGAAGGAACCTTTTCGAGAGGAAATGTTTCCATGCAATGATCGAGCACCTTCAATGCCTTTTCCTTTTCACCCGCCGAGGCAAGTTCCTTTGCCAGCCGGGCATGATTATACCTTGCCTTTACGACGGTCAGCGTCCGTTTATGGTTGTAATCGATGAAGACACCTTTTTCCTTTGCTCCTCCCCATACAAATCTGTTCATCAGATTTTCGTACAGGATATCTTTATCTATCCTGCCGTAATCGAGCCAGCTGCGGTTCTGGGATTTAATCGGTACAAGTCTGTAAGCCAGTCCCTCGAGCTGAAAATATTCCTCAAGGCCCATTGCATCGTTATGATATCCGGTAACGAAATAAACAGGTCTCTTCCAGTTATTGTTGGCCAGAATGTCGAGGACAATAAGCTGGCTCTTTATTATTGAGCTGCCTTTGAGTGTTATATCGATGTAAGGAACTATTTTATCTGCATCTTCCCTTTTAACGGTTCCTGAGGCAATAACTGCCGCCGTATCGACAGGTATTCGTATGGTACGTGTTGGAATAACATCGAGTAATTCGTTTGCCGACACCCTGACCTTTGTTGCTTCATTATTGCTCATCACCCAGTCGATAACAGTTTTTATGTTAACCGGGTCTTTGGTTTTTTCAATTATAAAAACCTGGTTATTGACGCCGTCGTAGTATTTGGAGGGTGGCAGTGACAGGGGGAGGGGATCCGATTCATAAGTCTTTCTTTTCATCTGGTCAATATACCAGTCGGTGTTAAGGAGCATCAGGTTGCATACCCTCACGTCGGTACGCATTCCTTCAACTTCCTGGGCATACCACAGAGGGAAGGTGTCATTATCTCCGTTTGTAAACAGAATTGCACCCGGAGCACATGAATTAAGGTAATTAAAAGCAACATCCCGTGCGAGATACCGGCCTGACCTGTCGTGGTCGTCCCAGTTCTGTGTTCCCATAATAAGTGGCACAGACAGGCATAAAACACCTGAAACAACTGATGATATTCGTTCGCCGGTCAATCCTGATAACCATTCAAACAGAGCGAGAACGCCAAGGCCAATCCAGACAGCAAAGAAGTAGAAAGACCCGGCATAGGCATAATCCCTCTCCCTTGGCTGGTTTGGATACTGGTTCAGATAGATCACGATGGCTACCCCGGTCATTATGAATAAGAGCATAATTATCCCCCAGTCGCGGTTATCTTTCGAGAGGTGATAAAACAAACCTACCAGTCCGAGTATAAATGGCAGCATGTAATAAACGTTCCGGGAGGGCTCATTTTTCATCTCCTCCGGCATATCTTTTATTGTGCCGACCCTCGGGGCATCGAGAAATTCAATTCCCGTAATCCAGTTGCCGTTTACTGATCCCCCGTAACTCTGAGTATCATTCTGTCGGCCCGAAAAATTCCACATAAAGTAGCGGAGGTACATAAAATCGAGCTGGTAACGGAAGAAGAACCGCAGATTTTCAACGAATGTGGGTTTCCGCAATGTTTTACGCTCACCGCTGCGCTCTGTAACCTGAAGGGGTATCCCTTTCATGCGCGACCATTCCTCATAAACCTGCCGGTGATCGCTCTGGTCGCTCCACATCCTTGGAAATATAGTTTCAAACCTTTGATCGTATTCTCTTATAAGATCCCTGCTTGTAATTTTGTATTTACCGTTGACAACACTGTATTTTGGTTTGCCGTCTTTGTAATCAGTTACCGGTGCATTGAAATAAGGACCGTGGAAAAGAGGTCGCGAACCGTACTGCTCCCTGTTGAGGAAATAAAGGAGATTGAACGGATTTTCGGGGTTGTTCTCATCAAGCGGAGGGTTTGCCGAGGAACGTATAACTATAATTGCTGTAGTTGAATATCCGATGAAAATAACTGCCAGGGCAGTGAGGGTCGTATTCAGAAGACGTGTATTCCTTGCAGCAGTATATAATGCAAAAGCAACCAAAATTGCCAGAGTGAAAACATTCAGAATAAATGATCCGGAAATAATCCACATCCCCGAGAAGAAAAGAGCCCCTACAGTAAATAATGATATTTTGTTTTTTGACTCCGACATGAGAGTAGACCTTATTGCAAGGGTGAAAAACAACACAATCAGCAGGGCAAGGAAAACCATACCGCTGTTGACCGGCAGGCCGAGGGTATTAACAAAGAAAAGGTCAAATTTTGATGCGAACTTTACCACACCCGGAATAATTCCGTAAAGCATCAGGCCAAGAAGTACAAATGATATTCCCGTTGAAATAACAAATCCTTTCCACGAGAAAGGGTATTTCTTGAAGTAATATACTAGAACAATACCCGGCAGGGTAAGCAGGTTAAGCAGATGTACCCCTATGGAAAGTCCCATAAGGAAGGCAATGAGAATAATCCATCTGTCGGCCCAGGGTTCTTCTGAAGATTCTTCCCACCTGAGAATTGCCCAGAACACGGCAGCAGTGAACAGTGAGGATAAAGCATACACCTCTCCCTCAACGGCAGAAAACCAGAAAGAGTCTGAAAATGTATAAGCGAGGGCGCCGACAACACCTGCCGACATTATTGCAATAATACGGCCGGCAGAATAATCTTCTTCATTCCGTATAAGCATCTTCCTTGCAAGGTGTGTGATTGTCCAGAAAAGAAAAAGTATGGTGAAAGCACTTGCAAGAGCCGACATCGAGTTAACCATTGCGGCTACTTTTGTAACATCACCCCCTGCCGGCAGGGTAAAGACTTTTCCTATCACCATGAATACAGGGTTCCCGGGAGGATGTCCGACCTCAAGCTTAAATGCCGAAGCAATGAACTCCCCGCAGTCCCACAGACTTGCGGTAGGCTCAATTGTCAGCAGGTAGGTTGCCGCTGCAGCGAGGAAAACAACCCAGCCGGTTATCAGGTTTATCTGCCTGTATTTCGTCATGACAAAGAATATTGAACAGTATCTATAATAAACAGGCTCCGAAATTACTCATTTTTTCTTAAAGAAAACCTTATCAGGATACGGCCTCCCGACCCCCAGGGTTCCGCTGATTCTTTAAGCCTGTATCAGTTGATCTTTTATGGAGATCATTAATTTCTCGTATACTATTGTTATTTTTGAACAAACAAATCTGATGAGGGTAAGGCTTTTTTGCTTGTTTCTTATTCTGTCCTGCAGTTCCGGTAAGTTTACCTTAGGTCAGTATTATGACACAGGTGAAGACCCTGCCTCTTTGAAATGGCTTCAGATAAAGACTGATAAGTTCAGGATAATCTTTCCGGAATCGTACGGCAGGGAGGGAATAAATTATGCAAGGTCTCTCCACAAAGCATATTCAGACCTTACAGAATATTACGGTGAGAAAAAATTCAGAATACCTGTAATAATTCATAATTATACGGTAAAATCGAACGGGTATGTTGCATGGGCGCCCAGACGGATGGAACTATATCCGACACCGGAACAGAATTCAGTGCCAATGGACAATGCCAGGCAGCTATCTCTGCACGAAATGACTCATGTGATGCAGATGAAATCGCTCCGGCAGGGTATATCGGGAGTTTTGTCATTGCCATTCGGGGAGCATTATTACGGAGCTCTTGCCGCGCTTTTGCCTATGTGGTTTATGGAGGGCGATGCTGTTCTGATGGAGACAATGCTTTCTGAATCGGGAAGAGGGAGGACACCCTCTTTTAACAAACAGGTAAAGGCACTTGCTGTTGAAAGAGGAAAATTATACAGTTACGAAAAGATTATACACGGGTCATACAGAAACTATACACCCGATGAGTACAGGTATGGATACCGGATGGTTGAATGGGCTGCAAAGAACTACGGTTACAATGTATGGAACAGGGCTCTTGAATATACCGCAAAATATCCTTTTACAATTGTACCGTTTAATTTCGGACTATCATCAGCGGCATCTCTTACAAAACAGAAGGTCTTTAACCTTGCTTTCAATTCCCTTGCGGAGGAATGGAAAAAGGAAGATCTGAAATTTCCTGCGGAATCATATCTGCCACTCAACAAACCAAAGGGGAAAAATTATATAAACTATTTTTCACCTGTTGCTGCAGGGGACGGAAATATTGCAGCCGTAAAGGTTACAATGTACGATCCGCCTGCGATTGTACTGATAAATACCGGAACCGGAGAGGAAAAAAAACTTTTCACCCCCGGAGCACTTTATCCCTATTTTCTTTCAGGGGCTGCAGGTAAGATCGTCTGGGTAGAATTACAGCCCGACCCCCGCTGGGCAAACAGGGAATTCTCCGTAATAAGGTTATACGATATTGAACGCGGAACACAAAGACAACTTTCGCGTAACAGCAGGTATATGGCGGCAGCTTTATCCCCCGACGGAAGATTTATTGCAGCAGTCGAAAACAGCGTTGCGAACAAAAACATCATTGTTATCCTTGATGCCTTTAACGGGAACATTATTGAAAAATTTGATGTCCCGGGAAATCTTTATCCCCAGCGCCCACAATGGTCTTCATCGGGTGAGAAGATTACTTTTATATCCCTCTCGTCTGAAGGTGAGGGAGTCATATGCCTTGATGTTAAAGACAGAAAATGGCAAACCCTTATAAACCATGGCATAAATGATATCCAGTCGGCATACCTGAAAAATGATTCACTTTTTTTTATCAGTTCTGCCTCTTTTACCGATAATCTCTGGCTCCGTACACCTTCAGGTGCTGAGAAAAGGATCACTGATTCACGATTCGGAGTATATGATGTAATCTTATCGGGAGATACATTGTATTTCACCGATTATAAAATATCGGGTTACGATGTTTGCAGCCTCAGTCTGGCAAGTGTCTCCTCTTACGAAGCACATTCAGAATTCGACGGAACTCTCCTTCCTGAATTAAAGGCTGATAGTTCCGGCAAAAAACCGGATACTGTCAGTGAGCCGGATTTTAAGCCTGAACCTTACAGGAAGTGGCTTCATCCGATCAGGATGCATAGCTGGTTACCGTTTTATGCCGATATCGAACAGGTAAAGAGTGATCCGCTTGCGGTATCTCCGGGAATTACTCTCTTCTCCCAGAATGATCTGAGCACACTGATAACAACAGCAGGATATGAGCGGACGGGAGGATATAACTTTCTGCACCTGGGCATTACATGGAAAGGATGGTTTCCTGTCCTGGAATCGGGTCTGGACTACGGAGGCAACCCCCAGATTATAAAATTCTCCCAATCCATTCCTGATCCTTCTGTTGTACCGGTGGCATTATACTTCAGAAATACTATCTCTCTGCCTCTTACTTTCAGGAAAGGCAATTTTACAACATACCTGAGACCTTCTTTAACTTCTGTTTACAACAGCAATTTAATTTATATAAAAGAGAGGAATATATATGACAGGGGGCAGACAGAAATTACAGGCAGAGCTTTTTTTTCGCTCTATACCGGTTCAGGTATAAGGGATATCTACCCCCGGTGGGCCATAGTGGCCGATTATTCATATACTTCCTTTCCCTGGGACAGCAATATTTATGGCACAATGTCCACACTCCGGACATCTCTGTTTGTGCCGGGGGTTCTTAAAAATCACGGACTAAGGCTCAGGTACCGGACCGATTATCAGTCGCCCGGGAACCTTGTACTCTATAACAGAGCCGAATGGCCAAGGAGCTACAGCAATATCATTTCACTGGATCTCAGATCATTTTCAGCTGACTATGTTTTTCCGCTGCTTTATCCTGACCTTAATATTCCTTCTCTGTTATATCTGAAAAGGCTCAGAGGAGGTTTGTTTTATGATTATGCAACCGGTACAAATAATATTTACCTGGGTACCAACAGCAATAATTACGTTAACAGGACTGAGACTTTCAGGTCGTTCGGGACAGAATTTCTTGCTGATTTTTTTGTATTGCGGATTCCCTTCATGATTTCAGGCGGTGTTCAGGCAGCATGGAGGGAAGTAAATGAGGCTCCGCGGATTAAACTCATTTTTAACCTCGATATTTACGGGATGATGGTTGGCCGTTACAGGCTGGATTGATTATCCCAACATATCAGCCAGGGGTGATTTTTCTGGCAGTTTCCTTAATCAATGCCCATGAATTCTCAACATGTTCCATGGTTACATTTGTCTGGGCAGTAACCATCCTGAGGGTATATCTCCCGTTTACCTTTGTATGGGTAAGGTACATTTTACCTGTATCGTTCAGGGTATGATTGAGTTTCTCATTTATCCGGTCTGTCTCATCCTCTTTTATATTCGCGGGTTTATACCTGAAGCAAACAGTATTCAGGGTAACCGGTGCCGATATCTCAAAATCGGGTTCCCCTGAAATCATCTCCGCAAGATTCCGGGCAATCTGTATATGGTTTCTGACCATTTTTGCCAGCTGGTCTGTACCGTACATTCTTATCACGCTCCAGAGCTTCAGCGCCCTGAATCTTCTTCCAAGCGGCACCCCCCAGTCGCGGTAATCATTTACAATTCCTCTTGTCCTTGTCTTAAGGTATTCGGGCAGTATCTCAAATGTACGGATCAGCGCAGAGGCATCTTTTACAAAATAAGCACTGCAGTCGAAATTTGTGAACATCCATTTATGCGGATTAAACACAAAGCTGTCTATATATTCCTTGCCGTCAATCATCCACCGGAATTCGGGAAGTATCAGGGCGGTGCCTGCAAGTGCGGCGTCAACATGCAGCCATATCCCGAAACGACTGCATATCTCTCCGGTCTCTCTTAACGGATCAATTGCCGTAACACCTGTTGTACCAAGAGTTGCGACCACACAGCACGGTTTATATCCTGCTTTAAGGTCGTTTTCAATGGCTGAATTGAGCCTGGCCGGGTCCATTGAAAAGTCGGGACGGGTATCTACCTTAACCAGGTTTTTAATACCTATTCCTGCTATTTTTACTGCTTTGTCGACAGATGAATGGGCCTGTGTGGAGCAGTAAACACGTAATCGGGTTTCTCCTGAAAAACCCTCATCATTGATTCTGTACCCGGTAATTTTTTCTCTTGCGGTAAGTATGGCAGCCAGTGTTGACGTTGATGCCGTATCCTGGATTACACCCTCGAAATTTTCTGGCAGACCGGTCATGGTCCGGAGCCACTGCATCATTCTTTCCTCGAGTTCGGCAGCGGCAGGGGATGTCTCCCAGATCATGCACTGGACTGCCAGGGTTGAGGTGATCATTTCTGCGAGAATGGATGGCGGACTTGCGTTTGCAGGGAAATAGGCATAGAAATTCGGGCTTTGCCAGTGTGTAATTCCGGGTAAGATGATATCAAGAAAGTCATCAAAAAAGTTACCGAAAGAGTCGGGTCCGGAAGGCGGGTTTTCAGGAATACGTTTTATTATTTCCCCGGGTTTTGATCCGGATTTGACCGGATAGGAAGCCACATCCTCCATGTAGGAGGTCATCCACTCCACAAGATTATGGGCATGCTTTTTAAATTCTGACGGTTCCATTTCAGGAAACCCCTGCTATTGATTCTGCAAGGAGAATAACGGAGTTCATTTTAACTTCAATAACTCCGCCCGAAATTTCGTAATTGATTACATTTCCTGCCTGATCAACGATTATGACAGGACCTTTATCGAGGGTTGATACTATCGGGGCATGGTCTTTCAGGACCTGGAAAGATCCTTTGCTGCCCGGGACCCTGACAGATTTGATGTCTCCTTCGTAAACTTTCTGGTCGGGAGTTATTATTTCAATTTTCATTTCTGTCTATTTCGATTGGGCGAGAAGTTTTTCACCTTTCTCTATTGCATCTTCGATGGTTCCGACGAGCATGAAAGCGGCTTCGGGGTACTGGTCAACCTTGCCGTCAATAATCATGTTGAAACCCTTAATTGTATCCTCGATCGAAACAAATGCTCCGGGAATACCGGTGAACTGTGAAGCCACATGGAACGGTTGGGAAAGGAAGCGCTGAACCCTTCTTGCCCTGTGCACCACAAGCTTATCTTCTTCCGAAAGTTCATCCATTCCGAGTATGGCAATGATATCCTGAAGTTCGTTGTATCTTTGGAGTATCTCTTTAACCCTTTGTGCGCAGTTATAATGTTCCTGCCCGACAACTTCAGGAGTAAGAATCCTTGAGGTAGAGTCGAGCGGGTCAACGGCAGGGTATATGCCAAGTTCCGATATTTTACGGCTTAATACGGTTGTTGCATCGAGATGGGCGAAGGTTGTTGCCGGGGCAGGGTCGGTAAGGTCATCGGCCGGAACGTAAACAGCCTGGACTGAGGTAATGGAACCATGTTTTGTGGAGGTAATTCTTTCCTGCATTATTCCCATTTCGGTGGAAAGGGTTGGCTGATATCCCACAGCCGATGGCATTCTTCCAAGCAAAGCAGAAACCTCAGAACCGGCCTGTGTAAAGCGGAATACATTATCCATGAAGAACAAAATATCTCTGCCGCCGCTTTTACCGTCGCCGTCCCTGAAATGTTCGGCTACGGAAAGGCCTGAGAGGGCAACACGTGCACGTGCACCGGGAGGTTCATTCATCTGACCGAATACGAGGGCCAGCTTCGACTTCTTAAGTGCCTCGTGGTCAACTTTTGACAGGTCCCATCCTCCGTGCTCCATGCTTTCAAGGAATTCGTGGCCGTAATTTATTACGCCTGCCTCTATCATCTCTCTCAGCAGGTCGTTCCCTTCCCTTGTTCTTTCGCCTACACCGGCAAATACTGAAAGGCCCGAATAAGCTTTGGCGATGTTGTTAATAAGTTCGAGAATGATAACGGTTTTGCCTACACCTGCCCCTCCGAAAAGGCCGATTTTACCTCCCTTTGAGTAAGGTTCAATGAGGTCAATAACTTTTATGCCGGTAAAAAGGACCTCTTTTTCGGTAGTAAGGTCTTCATATTTCGGGGGTGTTCTGTGAATCGGGTAGCCACCCTTTTTATCAAGCGGTCCGATACCGTCAACAGCGTCACCGGTGACGTTCATCAGACGCCCTTTGATCTGCTCGCCGATGGGCATAATAATCGGGGCACCGGTTGAGATCACTTCCATACCCCTTCTGAGGCCGTCGGTGGAATCCATTGCTATGGTCCTCACTGTATTCTCCCCGATATGCTGCTGGCATTCAACAATAAGAATAGTGCCGTCATCCCTTTTTATTTCAAGTGCATCGTAGATTTCAGGCATCCCAGCCCCCTGTCTGTCAAAAACAACATCCACCACAGGGCCGATTATCTGACTGATTGTTCCGGTGTTACGTGCCATAAATATTGAATATGTTATTAACAGACAAATGTAATAAATTTTATTTTGGTTCAATCCGTCATTACTATTTTTGGGTCGGAATACATTTACATGAAAAATTTCCGGGATTAAATTTGACCGGATTTCAGAATAAATATTAATAATTATCTTTATCGCAATATTTAATTAACAAGTCATGAGGATAATTTTTACTCTTTTATTTACAGGCTTCGTTGCCCTGCAGCCGGTTAGCGGGCAGTTCACGAAGGCCGGAGGTGGCCTCGGTTTTACAACAGGCTTCCCTTTTCATCAGCAGACATGGGAATCTAACCAGAGTTCGAATTTTGATCTTTTTGCAAAGGGAATCTATGAGATAAGTGTTCCTCTGCATGTATCACCATCCTTTACATGGTTTATACCGAATATTACAAAGTCAACAATGCAGTACGGAGAGGAGAAATATGTTGTGTCGGCAGTAATGTTTGATCTGAACGGACACTATGTTTTTAACTCCCTCGACAGATTTGAATTTTACGGCCTGGCAGGACTGGATATATTACTGGCAAAAAGAAAATTTGTATCCAATATTGACAATATGGAGATTAAAGAGGTGGAGAAAGATAATGCCATCGGGTTAAATATCGGTGCGGGGTCTTATATCAAGGTAACAAACCAGTTCGATCTGTTCGTTGAAGCCAAATACCTTGTAAGCAAATACGACCAGTTCATGCTTAATGCCGGCATACTGCTGAATCTTCAGTGGATGAGCAGGAACGAAAACCCGGGATTATAGTCAGATACTTCTTCCGGAGAGTGATCCGGCAAATGCCTTTATCTCACTCTTTCTTGGATAAGAAACATTTAATTCTTCAAGATTCTGTATGGCTGAAGAGATATACTCTTCGGCTTTTTTTTCGGTAAGTGATTTTATACCCAGAGAATCATATATTTCCGTTACCCTTCTGATTTTATCCTCAGGGTCATGATTTCTGTCATTTATCAGTAGCTGGAGTGTTTTCAACATTTTTCCCGTGGCCAGTTCCATGGCTTTGACAAGCAGGTAAGTCTTTTTGCCGGAAATAATATCACCACCCCTCGCTTTTCCGAATTTACCGGGATCACTGTAAACGTCCAGAAGGTCATCCTGGATCTGGAAGGCCAGCCCCAGGCTTATCCCGATGTTTCCTAAAATCCCGATTTCCTTTTGTCCTGCTCCTCCGAGCAAAGCTCCCGTTCTGAGGCAGCCTGAGAGAAGCACGGCAGTTTTGAGCTCTACCATTCTCAGGTATTCTGTTTCAGAGACAGTTAACAGTTTCTCAAAATCCATATCGAGCTGCTGTCCCAGGCATACCTCCATGGCTGTCTGATTATAAATCTTGAAAGCAGCATGGAACTGTTCCGGAGGAAGATGGCAGAAGCACTGATTTGCAATAAAAGCCATCACATCGCCTGACAATACGGCCTGGTTGAGGTTCCATTTGACATGCACCGTCGGCAGGTTCCTTCTTACCGGGGCATTGTCCATAATATCGTCATGCACAAGAGTGAAGTTATGGAATATCTCGAATCCTGCTGCAGGAAGGACGGCATGATCTATTTTATCGGTAAAGAGGTTGCAGGCCATCAGAGTCAGGACAGGCCTCAGTCGCTTGCCTCCTGCCGAAATAATATATCTGACAGGTTCAAATAAAGCAGGCGCTTCATCAGGCAGGTTCAGGTTTCCGAGCGCCTTCTCTGAGAGGTCTTTTAACTGTTGGTACGTGTACAACATCGGGCCTGAAGAAATGAAAACGGTTATGATTCCTTAAAGGTTATCCTTTTAAAGCTTCTGCTCCCGTTACAACTTCGAGTATCTGGTTAGTGATGGATGCCTGCCTTGCCTTGTTATATTGCAGGGTCAGATCCCTGATAAGGTCGGTTGCATTGTCAGTTGCTATATGCATGGCTGTCATCCTTGCCCCATGCTCGGCAACAAATGAATCAAGCACCGCCTTGTAGAACTGAATCCTCAATGACCTGGGAATAAGGTCTTTTATGATATCCTCTTTTGTAGGTTCATAGATATAGTCTGCGGGAGGTTCTGATTTCCTGCCATCCTTCTGTTTGGGCTCAATCGGGAGGAAAGCTTCATTGGTGAGGTTCTGCACGGCTGCATTTTTAAACTGGTTATAGATGATACGTACCCTGTCGAACCGGCCGCTTGTAAAACTCTCCATAATCCTTGAGGCAAGTGGCATGCACCTGTCGAATGAAAGATGATTAACAAGATCGTTTGCCTCTTCCAGTATGTTAAGTTTATTTTTTCTCAGGAAATCATGGCCTTTCTTGCCAATTGCCACAAACCACAGATTACCTTTCCTGTATTGTTCGTTATAATCCTCGGCAATGATTCTCCTTGTTTCCCTCAGCACATTTGAATTAAAGCTGCCGCAAAGCCCCCTGTTTGATGTAATCAGAACGATGAGAATTTTTTCGGGATCGGTTTTCCTGCCGTATATGTTATCATCTTCCGAATCGGCAAGACTCCTTGTAAGGTCGATAAGTATCTGGTTGAGTTTACCTGCATAAGGCCGGAGTCTCACTATTTTATCCTGTGCCTTGCGCAGTTTTGCGGCAGCAACCATTTTCATGGCCGAGGTGATTTGCCTGGTCGATTTAACCGAATTTATCCTTACCCTGATTGCCTTAAGGTTTGCCATGCGGATTAACTCTGACTGATTTTAGTATCTGTATCTTTGTGCAATTTCTGCTGCCGCCTTATCAAGGGTTTCTGTGATCTGGTCGTTCAGGTTACCGGCTGCCAGTGCATCCAGAACATCCCTGTGTTGAGTCTCCATGTACTCTATAAAAGATATTTCAAAATCTTTTACTTTTTCGAGAGGGACATCCTTAAGCAGGCCTCTGGTTCCGCAGTATATAATTGCAATTTGTTTTTCGACAGGAATAGGATTATACTGTCCCTGTTTCAGTATCTCAACGTTTTTAGCCCCCTTGTCGAGTATTGCGAGAGTAGCCGCATCGAGGTCGGATCCGAATTTGGCAAATGCTTCAAGTTCGCGATACTGGGCCTGATCAACTTTCAATGTACCGGCAATTTTTTTCATGGATTTTATCTGGGCATTTCCACCAACCCTGGAGACTGATATTCCGACATTGATAGCCGGTCTTACACCAGAGTTAAACAGTCCCGATTCGAGGAAAATCTGTCCGTCAGTTATGGAGATTACATTAGTCGGGATATACGCCGATACATCACCAGCCTGTGTCTCAATAATTGGAAGAGCGGTAAGTGATCCTCCTCCTTTGACCATGTGTTTTATAGATTCGGGCAGGTCGTTCATCTGCCTTGCCACTTCGTCCGATTCTATGATCTTGGCGGCTCTCTCCAGAAGTCTTGAATGGAGGTAAAACACATCACCCGGATATGCTTCGCGGCCCGGCGGACGACGGAGAAGAAGTGATACTTCACGGTACGATACAGCCTGCTTTGAAAGATCATCATAGATGATCAAAGCATCGCGCCCTGTATCGCGGAAATATTCTCCTATGGCTGCCCCTGCAAACGGGGCATAAAACTGGGAAGCGGCCGGGTCGGATGCCGTGGCAACGACAATAACAGTATATTCCATTGCACCGTGAGCCTCAAGGGTGGCTGCAATATTGGCAACCGTTGATCCTTTCTGCCCGACGGCAACATATATGCAGTAAACAGGCTTGCCTTTTTCGAAATTGCTTCTCTGGTTTATAATGGTATCGATGGCAATGGCTGTCTTACCAGTCTGGCGGTCGCCTATTATAAGCTCCCTCTGTCCCCTTCCGATAGGTATCATTGCATCAATTGCCTTTATACCTGTCTGGAGCGGCTGTTTTACAGGCTGCCTGAAAATAACACCGGGAGCTTTTCTTTCGAAGGGCATCTCATAAAGCTCGCCGGTAATGGGCCCTTTCCCGTCAACCGGCTGTCCGGTAGGAGTAATAACCCTGCCCAGCAGTCCTTCACCTGCCATTATTGAAGCGATACGCCCGGTGCGTTTGACAATGTCACCTTCCTTGATTTCTTCTGAAGGCCCCAGCAAAACAACACCAATATTATCCTCTTCAAGGTTGAGCACGATGGCTTCGATTCCGTTTTCAAATTCAACCAGTTCATTCGACTGGGCGTTTGACAGACCGTAAACCCTGGCTATGCCGTCACCAACCTGTAACACCACACCCACTTCCTCAAGTTCAACGCCTGTCTGGATGCCTTCAAGCTGCTCTTTAAGAATCCTTGATACTTCCGCAGGTTTAATACTTGCCATATCTTTTAATTTATTGTAGTTTAAGTTACTCTTTTACATATTTGCGTTTCCTGATAATTCTTTCCTGATCTTTCTGAGACGTGACCGCAGACTTGCATCAATGAAATAGTCATTGACTTTAAGAACAAAACCTCCTATAAGTTCAGGATCAATGTTCTCTTTCAGAATCACTTTTGTATTGAATTTATCAGAGATATAATCTTCAATTGTTTTTTTTGTTTTATTACTGACCGGGACTGCTGTTACAAGGCTTGTTTCGGTTATTCCTTTATATTTCAGGGTCAGGTCCCTGAAATTTCTTGCCACTGATGGCAGAAATGCCTCCCTGCCGTTTTTTACCATAAGTCTGATAAGGGACATTGTAAGATCAGAGGTTTCTTTACCGAAGATCTCTTTAAGTATACTGGTTTTCCGGGAGGGGGTTATAACAGGGTTAGAAAGCAGTTCGGCAATCTGGGGTATCCTGCAGGCCTCACTGATGTAATTCATATCCTCAAAAACCTTATCTACAGCTTTTCGGCTTAAAGCTGTTTCAAAAAGGGCTTTTGCATACCGTACCGGAATTTTTCCTTCGTTCATTCAGTTAGAGAAGCTAATTGTTGTTTTGGTCCAGTTCCCTCAGATATTTTGTGATCAGTTTTTCCTGTTCATCATCTTTTTTAAGGTGTTCGCCGAGAAGTTTTGATGCTATTTCCACCGAGAGCATTGCAACCTGGCCTTTTATTTCTGACAGGGCTTTCAGTTTTTCCCTTTCTATTTCGGTGCGGGCCTTTTCAATCATTTTGCCTGCCTCTTCCGAGGCCTTGTCGCGTGCCTCCGTAATCATTTTTTCACGTGCGTCGCGGGCTTCCTTCAGAATATTCTCTCTTTCCTCCCTGGCTTTTCTGAGTATAGCTTCATTATCGGCCTGAAGTCGTTTCATATCTTCGCGGGCCTTTTCAGCCGATTCGAGGGAGCTTTTAATTATCTCCTCGCGGGCTTTGACGGCATTGAGAATAGGTTTCCACGCAAACTTGGCCAGAATAAGGAAGAAGAGAATAAAGATAAGGGTTGTCCAGAATACTGTCCCGATCTGCGGGGTTGCCAGGCTGGTTGCTAATATCATATCGTGTTAATTTTAATGTTTAATTAAAAAGGAAGCACTGCAACCAACCGTTGCAGGCTTCCGGGCTCATTACTTAATAAGAGCGACAACAACGGCAAAAAGTGCCACACCTTCGATGAGGGCTGCCGCAATGATCATAGCGGTCTGGATCTTTGAGGTGGCTTCGGGTTGCCGGGCAATGGCGTCCATTGCTCCTTTACCGATGTTACCGATGCCGATTCCCGCACCTATAACCGCAAGTCCTGCTCCTACTGCTGCCAGTGTTCCTGTCATTTTGATAAAGTTTTAGTTATACATAATTTATTAATGATGCTCTTCCTTAACGGCAAGACTTATGAATAGTGCCGAAAGGAGAGTGAATACATACGCCTGCAGGAAAGCCACAAGTGTTTCGAGGCAATCCATAAATATTACAAAGAGAGCCGAAATGGGGGCTACCCAGAGAGTTTCGAAAATAAATATAAGTGCGACAAGGCTTAATACAATAATATGACCTGCCGTAATATTGGCAAAAAGACGGATCATCAGGGCAAATGGTTTTGAAAACATTCCGATGATCTCGACGGGAATCATTATCGGAAGAAGCCAGAAAGGCACTCCCGGAGTCGCAAAAATATGTTTCCAGTAGGTACGGCTGCCGTTTATGGTTGTGATTGTGAAAGTGAAAACGGCAAGTACCATTGTTACGGCAATATTGCCTGTAACATTTGCCCCGAAAGGAGGTGGGAAAGGTATAAGCCCGAAAAGATTGTTAATAAGTATAAAAAAGAAAGCTGTTAAAAGATAGGGCATAAATTTTTCGTAATGTTCACGCCCCAGATTGGGGATGGCGATGTCGTCCCGTACAAACAGTATTACAGGTTCCAGAAAACTCTGCAGCCCCCGCGGATGACTTATCCCCGATTTACGGTACGACCTGGCCAGCAAAAGAAACAGGATAAGTCCGGTCAGGGCGGCAAAAAGCATACCAGCCACAGATTTGGTAATCGAAAAATCGAGAGGTAAGTTCTTCTCATCAACGGAACCATCACTGTTTACATTGACGATCCTGCCCTTAAGATCTCCCTCTTCCGAAAGCAGATAGCCGTTATGAATATGCCCGTGGGCAAGTTTACGTGAAGAGAAAATACTGAGCCCTTTTTCCTTGCTCCAGAGGATTACCGGAAGATAAATCGCCACATTTTTACCGTTTCGCAGAGTCATTATATGCCACTCATGTGAATCAGAAATATGGTCCATAATAAATTCACTTGAATTGAACCCTTTTTCAGATTCCTGACCGGCATGGGTCTCTTCAGGATGTGCGGCATGCTTTTCTTCCTGTGCTGCCAAACTTAAAAGCGGCAGAAGAAGAATAAGAAATGAAAAAACTGCTGCCCCGAAACTTTTTTTCAAAACCTTTACTTATAATTTATTTATTCTCAATGTCTTAAGTATTGTAACAATTACGACAATTGAGAAGGCTAAATATAACAGAAAAAATAATAAAATATCAGCAAAACCGGTTTTTTTCATTACGGCAAACCAGATAAGGGTTATCACAAGTTCAGTAAGGAACTTGGAAGAGACAGAAATAAAAGTATGGAACGTCTGGTCTTTGGGATTTTTACGCACTCCCCTGTAGAAAATAATCAGGGCTGCAAGGGAGGAGCACAGCAGAAACAGTGATAAAACAGGAGCGCCCCAGAGGGATAAATCATGATAAACACGATTAAGTCCAGAAAAGATAGCAAACCATGTAATGTTAATCAGAGCAAAAAGTACAAAAAGAAGTCCGTATTTTCTGAGAAGAGTGCTCAACGGGGAGATTTATTTTGTGATGAAATCCTTTACTGCAACATAAATTGCGGCTGCAACCCCGAAAAGAGAAAGAACTATTGTAAATACAGGTGTTTCAAGGAGGAACAACTTGTCAAGTTTGTTTCCGCCCCAGACGGTGACAAGGATAATGGCGATCATCTGGAATGCAAGCCCTGAATATTTTACATAGTTATGAAGGCCTGAATTCTTTTCCTCATCTTTTTTCGGGGAGTTTTTCGTTTCCTTTTGTGTTGTTTGTTCCTGCATTGTCATCGGATTCGCTCATCTTACAGGTACCGGTGAACCTCGCCCCAGGTTCTATGGCAAGCTTACAGGTGATAATATCTCCGAATATTCTCGATGAAGCTTTTAGATTCAGCAGCTGTCCTACGGAGATCTTTCCTTCAATAGATCCCGAAACTTCTGAATTCCTGCAGGTAACCTCTCCTTTGATTTTCCCGGTGGGACCAATAACTACTTTTCCTTTTGTCGAAAGATTCCCCGTAAGCGAACCGTCAATTCTTATATCACCGTTTGATTTTATGTCTCCGGTAATTTCCGTCCCCTGGCTTATCAGGTTGATGGTTGTGCTTTCTGCCTCTCCGTTTGTCTTTGCCATGATACTTGTTTCTATATATACTCAAAAAAACTTTTTAAATATAGTAACTATTTGGAAAGTCATTAACCCTTTAACACGTAACATCCCTTCCCTCCTGTTTTCTTTTACCCTTTTACTTTTACCTTTCACCTTTTTTCTTTTTCCTTTTTCCTTATTATACCGGGTCATAAGCCCATTTAAGCCACATCGATCCCCAGGTAAAACCTCCTCCGAACGCTGCAAGAATCAGGTTGTCACCTTTTCTGAGTTCATGTTCATATTCCCAGAGGGCGAGCGGTATTGTTGCTGCCGTTGTATTTCCGTATTTTTCGATATTGATCATTACCTTCTCAGGCGGAAGTCCCATTCTGCGTCCTGTTGCGTCGATAATTCTAAGGTTTGCCTGGTGAGGAACAAGGTAGGCAATGTCTTCAGGACGGAGGTTATTTTTCTCCATTATCTCTGCTGCCACATCTGCCATGCTGGTAACGGCAAATTTAAATACACTCTGACCTTCCTGGTAGATAAAATGTTCTTTTGCATCAACAGTTTCGTGTGACGGAGGTCTGGCTGAACCGCCTGCCTTCATGTGAAGGTATTTTCTTCCTGAGCCATCCACCCTGAGTATCTGATCCATGATCCCCAGATCCTCTTCAGTGGGTTCGAGAAGGGTTGCTGTTGCCGCATCACCAAAGAGAGGGCATGTTGTTCTGTCGGTATAATCGGTTATTGAGGACATTTTGTCGGCTCCCACTACAACAACTTTTTTATACTTACCTGTTTCGATGAAGGAGGCGCCGATATGAAGTGCAAAGATATATCCCGAACATGCGGCGCTGATGTCAAAACTGAAGGCATTTTTTATCCCCGCCTTATCGCTTATTATGTTGGCTGTGGCCGGGAAGAGCATGTCGGGTGTGATTGTGGCGCAGATAAGAACCTCTACCTCATCGGGTGAAGTTCCTGTTTTTTCAAGGAGCCCCAGGACCGCTTTATCGGCCATATCTGATGTGCCTAACCCTTCTCCCTTCAGGATTCTGCGTTCTTTTATTCCGACTCTTTGCATTATCCACTCATCGGAAGTGTCAACCATCGTTGAGAGCTCGAAATTGTCCAGCCTGTATTCGGGAACCCATGCATGAATACCTGTAATCGCCGCCCTGATTTTTCCCATTTTAAATTTCTTCTTTGATTCTCTGTGAAAGGTTAGCCGAAACAACCGACCTTGTCTGGAGAATCATATTCATAATTGCTTTTCTGTTTGAGTTTCCGTGTCCTATGACTACGTTTGCATTAATCCCGATTACCGGTGTCCCCCCGATATTTTCGAAATCAAGCTGGTCGAAAAAAGAGTCTTTTAGCCCGCGCATCCTGTAAATGGTAAAGAAAGCTTCAGCCTGTTTAAGGACAATATTTCCGACAAACCCGTCGCAGACAATCACGTCCGGCATTTCATCATGAAATAACTGGTTGCTCTCAATGTTTCCGGTAAAATTGATGGAATTATCCTCTTTCATCATTACGTGCGCACTTCTCACTGAGGATGTTCCTTTTGATTCTTCGGCGCCTATGTTCAGAAGTGCAACAGTGGGATTATTTTTACCCAGTACATATCTGGCATAGATTGAACCAAGTTTGCCGTATTGTACAAGAACTTCAGGTTTGCAGTCGGGGTTAAGTCCCACATCGAGCAGAACAGAATACCTGCCTGAAACGGAAGGGACGGTTGTTACAAGCGCAGGTCTCTGTACTCCGGGGATCACGTTTACCGTATAACTTGCCCCGACAAGCATTGCCCCTGTATTACCGGCACTGCACAAACCGTCGATGAGGCCGCTCTTGAGAAGACCGTATCCTACAGCAATACTGGAGTTCTTCTTCAGGGAAAAAGATTTTGCAGGATGATCTCCCATGCCAATCACCTGCGAAGCATGTACAATATCAAAATCAGATGGTTCTGCAGAGAGTTCACTCAGCTTGCCAAGGATTGATTTCTCATCACCAACAAGAACCAACCTTTCATTTGCGGAGAGATGCTTCAGAGTGTCAACTGCCCCTTCAATCACAACTTCCGGAGCATAATCTCCTCCCATTACATCTATACCCAGTCTCATACTTTCTTTTAAAAGTTTTAACCGGCGCAATCTGGCTCTTTAAGAAGCCACTTTCTTTTCAATTGCAGGTTTGCCTCTGTAATACCCGCATTCAGGGCATACACGATGATATTCAACTGTCGAACCGCAGTTTGAACAAGCCATCGTTGTAGGTCTGGTGGCCTTATAATGAGTCCTTCTCTTGTCTCTTCTGGTACTCGAATGCCTATGTTTCGGATGTGCCATTTTTCTACCTTTTTAATTATTATTTAATATTTTAAGCTCGCCCAATTGTCTTTTATCATAAACGGCCCTGTGGCTTTCAAGCCGGGTTATCATTTCAGGATTGCAACCGCTTAGCCCCTCTTTATCATCGGGATGAATTCTCCTCAGAGGAAGTGCCAGATGAATATATTCATAAAAGAGCTGACTCATATCCAACTCCTGACTTGCATAGGGAATATATATTATTTCGGGATCACTTTCATCAGCTTCAGCGCCGGGCTTAACTATAATATTATGTTCACATTCAATATTCTGCATGTAAAAATCAAGACACCGGTCACAACTCACCTTTACTACTCCGGAAATAACAATATTCAGACTAAAATATGAGGACCCCTTTTCAAGCATTACGGTAGCCCTAAGTTCACCCTCCTTTATTTCCGACTCCTCAAAGCCGTCAAAGAACCCGTTACCAATACCAAACTCAAAAGTGTGCTTCCCCGCTTTAAGACCGACTAATGGTATTGTATATAACCCGGTCATTCTTCTGATTTTTGGTTTGCAAAAATATAAATGATTGGCTAATTAAAAAAATAATACCTGAAAAAGTGTCATATATATAATTAAAGTAGCAGTCTGCCGGCTTTTTTCCGCAGTTTACCGGCAGATTGTTTTACCGCCGCCACGGCGGGTTTATTTTTGCCGGTAATTAACCGGACAAAGTCATGAAAAACAGAGAACATTATCCAAGAGAACATCATCCGTTGGTCAGCCTGGGGCTCTTTTTTATTATTCTGGGAATAGCACTGCTGACGGCAACAAATGATCTGCTGGGACTTGGCAGCGTGAGAGAATACTTCACATGGCAGACAGCCCTGATCTTTATCGGACTTCTGCTTATCGTCAACCTGAGATTTACAGGTGGAATACTTTTAACTGCAGCCGGAACCTGGTTTATGCTCGAAGAGATGCTTATTGACATACCTCCCGTACTTAAAATCATTTACTGGCCGGGAGTGATAATACTGCTGGGCATTTCATTTATAATTTCCTATTTCTTCATAAAAAAGAGAAAAATCGTTAATTAAACAATAATCAAATAAATTTACAGCTATGGAAACGAAAGATGATTTTTACGGAAAAAATAACCCCGATGAAAGAGATCAGCACCCCCGGCTTTCCCATAACAGGGTTGTTATAGGTGTTATTCTGGTGCTGGCAGGTCTTCTTCTGATAATGAAGAATGCGGGTTTTTTCAGCCATTTTATCGAGGAAGTGATTTTCAGCTGGCAGATGCTTCTTGTTACTATCGGACTGGTTATCACTATCGGATCTTCGGGAAGTAAAACCGGAGGGATAATTTTAATGGCTGTCGGAGCCTTCTTCCTTATCCCCGAAATATTCAGCGAGGCCTTTAATATCTATAATATGTTCTGGCCCTCCATTTTTATAATAGTTGGTGTTATATTTATTTTTTCACGAAGAAGATGGAGACCTTCAGGCCACATCTCTGAAACAGGGGAGGAGTTCATTGATTATGTATATGTTTTCAGCGGCGGTGAACGTCAGATACAAACCGCCAACTTCAGGGGTGGCAAGGTAACCGCGGTATTCGGTGGGGCTGAAATAGATCTTACCAGATCATCCCTTGCTCCGGGAGTAAATACCCTTGAGGTGGCATGTGTCTTCGGAGGTATAACGATAAAAGTGCCCGATGAGTGGGATGTTAAAATTGAGGTAACACCTGTTCTGGGCGGCTTCGGAGATGAAAGAAAACTCAGGGAAGGAAGATCCGTAATCCAGGGTAAACAACTTATAATTAAGGGAGCAGTGGTATTCGGCGGCGGTGAGATTAAAAGCTTCTGATTCATAATGAAACATCCCGTTTTCCAGAACAGATTAAGGATGGCGGCGTGGTGGCTGACCTGGCTGTTCCTCAGCCTCGGTCAGCTGCTGCTTTATTATGTCGTCTATGACAGGAATATCAATTACAGCATCGCAGATGTTGCTACATCATTTGTCATCTATTCAGGGATCGGAATCGCAATATGGTATCCTTTCCTGTATTTCAACTCCAGGACGGTAAGCTCGTATATGCTTGTCTTAAATATACTTCTGCTTGGTGCCGTGGTTATCGTTACCTGGATAGTACTGTCGAGATATGTACTTGATATCATTATCCCTGATCCCGCGGAAATGGAATTATACTGGGAATCAACCCTTCCGTACAGGGCAGGCAGCGGAACCCTGATCTTCGGGTTGATTATCTTAACCTATTACCTGATAATGAGCATGTCGGCACTCGCCGAGAAAAAAGCCAGGGAAGCAAACCTTGAGGCAGTCATCAGGGATACCGAACTTAAAATGCTCAGGTCACAGATAAACCCTCATTTCCTGTTTAATACACTTAATTCCATCAGCTCCCTTACCGTTACCAACCCCGAGAAAGCACGACTGATGGTTATTAAACTGTCCGATTTTATGAGGTATTCACTTTCAAGGAAGGATGAACAACCGGTTTCCCTGGAAAATGAATTAAACAATATCAGGCTTTATCTCGATATCGAGAAAGTGAGATTTGGCGACAGACTTGAATATGAGGAAATTATAGAACCGGAGTGCCTTAATTTAAAAATCCCTGTCCTCCTGCTCCAACCCCTGTATGAAAATGCCGTTAAACACGGTGTGCATGAAAGCTCCGGAACCATCAGGGTGACTACCAGAATCAGTTGCAGCGGAAGATATGTGAGGATTGATATCAGTAACAACTTCGACACAGGGTCTCCGGATCTGAAGGGAACAGGTACCGGACTGGCAAATGTGTCCAAAAGGCTCGACCTTTATTACGGAGGGAATGCCTCTATAAATGTAAGCCGTAAGGATAACCTGTTCAGGGTTGTACTTGAACTTCCAGGGGACTAATCAGATTTTTAAAACAAAAATTCGTACCTTGACTGTTAATTCTTGTCCGGCAATTTATGAAAAAGATTACGACTGTTATTATTGATGATGAAGCTCCTGCCAGAGAAATACTAAGGTATTATCTCCGGAATATTGAGGAAATTGAGATTGTTGCAGAATGTTCCGACGGATTCTCAGGGCTGAAGGCCATTTCGGAACACAAGCCCGACCTGGTATTCCTCGATATCCAGATGCCCCGGCTTAATGGTTTTGAACTCCTTGAGGTTCTTACCGAAAAGCCGGAAGTTATTTTTACTACTGCCTACGACCAGTACGCAATAAAAGCCTTCGATATGAATGCAGTCGATTACCTGATGAAACCCTTTGCGGAGGAGAGACTTAAGGAGGCAGTGGGTAAGGCTTTGGACAGAATTCCCGGCAGGGAAGCCCGTGCAGGTGTATCAGGCAACCCTATAGGAAAACTGCCCTCACCCCTCGCAAGAATTGTGGTACGAAAAGGAAATGCAATAAATATTATACCTGTCGATGAAATAAGATACCTGGAGGCCCAGGATGATTTTGTTATGATATATCATTCTTCAGGTAAAGCACTTAAGCAGCAGACAATGAAGTATTATGAAGATAATCTGCCATCCGACAGGTTTGCCAGAATCCACAGGTCATATATCGTAAAGATCGGGGAAATCAAAAAACTGGAGCCCTACAGTAAAGACAATTATGTGGCTGTACTTGCCGGAGGCGAGAAAATACCGGTCAGCCGATCCGGATACAAGAATCTCAGGGAAGAATTAAGTTTCTGAACCGTCAGTGCTTAAGTCTGTTCGACCGGGGGATTCTTTTTATAATAGTACGGAAATACCTGTACCTTTTAAACCTGAACAGAGGAACCGGATCATAACCATGGGTTCCGCCGGGCCTGCATCTCAGTATCCTGCCAGATCCCATAATTAATCCCGTTAAAGGGCCATGAAGCCTGAGCGCTTCAATCATATATTCAGAGCACGAAGGAACATGACGGCAGGAAGGCCTCAGCAACGGGGAGATTGCATACCTGTAAAACCACACAGGAACGCTTAATATGAAGATCATTAACTTCCTCATACGGTAAAAATAATTATTATGATCCATAAATACCTGTCAAATTGTCAAACATCATGTATTCTGAACAGAATGGCAGGTGTTTTGTTAAGTTTATATGTCAAATTAAAATAGAAAGAATTATGACAATTTGGGTAATATTTATCGGAGTAATGATCCTGAGCTGGATCGTAAGCGCAAATCTTAAGTCGAAATTTAGGAAGTACTCAAGGATTCCGGTAGATAACGGAATGTCGGGAAAGGAAATTGCGGAAAAGATGCTGCGCGACAACGGTGTATACGATGTTAAAATCGAAAGTGTACCGGGTCATCTGACAGATCATTATAATCCTCTGAATAAAACAATCAATCTCAGCCCTGAAGTTTACAATGGCAGAAGTATTGCTGCCGCAGCAGTTGCTGCTCACGAGACAGGACATGCCGTACAGCATGCCACAGCATATGCATGGCTCGGAATGAGATCCCGGCTGGTTCCGGCAGTGAGTTTTGCGTCAAAATGGGTGCAGTGGATATTGTTAATCGGAATACTGGTTATTGAAAGGTTTCCTGCACTCCTTCTATTCGGAATCGGACTCTTTGCCCTTACAACAATCTTCAGCTTCATTACCCTCCCGGTTGAAATCAATGCCAGCAAAAGAGCCCTTGCATGGCTATCCGTTTCAGGGATCACCACTTATGAAAATCAGGACAGGGCCGAAGATGCACTCAGATCGGCTGCATACACCTATGTGGTAGCTGCACTCGGATCACTGGCTACCCTGATTTATTATGTGATGATATTTCTGGGGGCTACCCGCGACTGAAAATATTACCGGCCGGGAACAGTAAGAAGTGAACTTGTCTTGTGGATTGTACGGACCGTAAACCATAAAATTGCCGCACCGGCCAAAAGATATAACCAGAAAGGCGTGATCTGCGCCTTTCCTGTTATTGAACAGTTCCTTACAAAATCAAGAGCCGTGAATATTACGAAAATGTTTATGAAGCTGTTATATTCCCTCCTAAGAACAGTCCGGAATGAAAATGTCAGCGAGGGAGCCTTGAAATGCCTGAAAGAGGGTAATACCGCATTGGTCTTTTCGGCCCACCTGTCATAAAGATCTCCGAACTTTCTTCTTAAATACTGCTCCTCGGCAAACATAATCCTCTCGTAATAAATCCAGTAAACAAGAAAAAAGGTTAATGTAAACCACCAGGACCTCAGAAAGAGGACAGGGCCGAGCCACATGAAAAAGTTACCGATATAGAGCGGATGACGTACGAGTGAATAAATACCGGTAGTGTTAATCTCATCTGCTATCTGACCGTCTGCGGTGTTTCTTCCCGAGGTATTTCCCGGTGCAAAACCGACTGTAAGGACACGTATTGCCTGACCTGCAAGACTCACAGCAAGAAAAATGACCTCTTCCTTAAGATCGAATCTGATAATCAGAGGATCTGTAAACCAGAGAATAATAAAACCGGGGATTGCAAATAAAACGGGAAACCAGCTTCTTCGTCTGAAGAGCCAGTTACCGCTGTTTTCAAATTCATGTACAAGAGACATAAACGCTGTTGATCGCGGCAAAAGTAGGAAAATTCTAGAAACTGTATTTAATCCTTACGAAGACCAGGTTGATCCTGCTTTTTTCGCCTGCAAATTTTCCCCTGAAATGCTGCCATAACAGGGTCAGATCCACATTTTCTGCCATTGAAAAATCGAGGGAAGGCCCGGCAAAATATCCCTCCAGATCGGGGAACCACATTACAGAACTCCCGATGTTAAGCAGCGGGGTGGCAGCCCATGTAAAACTGCCGAAGGCCGAGAATTCTGAGAAGGCAAGATTTTTTACCGACAAAGTTCCCGAATAAAGTGAAAAAAAATTACTTAAGTCGGTAGGCGAGGTGCAATACATAAGCTGAATCTGAAAAACCGAATTGTCACTCAAAACCCTGTCAAGCCCTGCCGTGGTAATAAAAACCCCGGAAGTGTCACGGAAATTTTTCAGAGGCTTAAACCATGTAGCCTCCCCCCTGAAAGATGATTTCAGCAATGAGCCCGACCACCCGGCACCTGCAACCAGATCAGAGCCATCCATATAACCTCCAAGGACCTGTATATCATATCCCCGCATGTTCCACCGGTAAAGTCCCGCCGCCGTAATCCTGTCATTGTTGCCGACCTTAACCACAGCCTCAAGGGCTGACGACCAGGAAGGAAAATATTGTAACCTTACAGCATCGCTTCCGGGACGTTCAGTGTAATCAAAGTCGAAAAAAGAATATGCGTTGAAAATATCGTTAGGGTTCCAAACAAATGCCTGACCCCAGTTTATCCTCTGTCTTCCGATCCTGGCCTGGGACTTTTCGAAGTTAAGGTCGATATAAAGCCTGTCGGCAGTAGTGTTAAAAAGAAAGGAATTCCTGCTGATAACATTCCATGACAGGTCTATCCAGCCGTTGTCGTTTCCGATCATTTCAGGATACGAAGAATTAATCCTGAGCATATCTCCGGTGAAAAGTCTGTTCCGGAATTCGAGTGCCACAGAAAAGTGATTACCTGCATTATATTTAAAGTTGAGCCGGTTGTGAATAAGAAAATCATTAATAAATGCACCACTGAGAGAGTCGAACATGGCACTCTGCATTGTTGTCAGATAACCCGAAACCTTCAAGGCAGATCCTTCCTGGCCGGAAGATCTGAGGGGTATTAATAATGATGCTGTCAGAATTAAAAGATATCTGTTCATCAGACAGACTGTTAAGCATTCTTTCTTATATCATCCGACACAACCTTACCGTCCTCGAGAGTGATAACCCTTCTGGCCATTCTTACAACCCTCGGATCGTGAGTGGAAAAAATAAAAGTTATCTTCTCCTCCAGGTTAAGTTTTTCCATTATCTCCAGCAATGTGGCTGCTGCTTTGGAATCGAGGTTGGCGGTTGGTTCATCTGCCAGTACAAACTTTGGTTTTGATGCAAGAGCCCTTGCCACAGCTACTCTCTGCTGTTGCCCGCCCGAAAGTTTTGAAGGGCGGCTGTTAACACGATCGGCCAGACCTACTGCACTCAAAAGCTCCATAGTTCGTGCATCGCGCTTCTGAGCAGGCCATTTCTGGAGCGACATGATAAACTCAACATTTTCTTTGGCAGTAAGAACAGGTATCAGGTTATAGGACTGAAAGACAAAACCGATATTCCTTAGCCTGAAATCAATAAGCTGTGATGGTTTGAGCGCCGACAGATCGGTGCCGTCAATGATTATCCTTCCCGAAGTCGGGGTGTCCAGTCCGCCTATAAGATTAAGGAGCGTTGTTTTGCCCGATCCGGAAGGCCCTACAATGGCGGCAAATTCCCCTTCCTCGAAATCAAGGGAGATATCGTTTACAGCATGGACGTGTATTTCGGAGCCGTCATATATTTTATTCACATTTCTTAATTCAAGAATTTTCATAACCGATCATTTTAAAATTATTCTGTTCTCAAAGTTTCAACCGGGTTTAATTTAAGCGCTTTGCGGGCCGGCCAGATTGATGAAAGGATTGCGGTTGCAATTACCATAAGGATTACAAAAAGGAAGAAATCGGTTGTAATATATGGATAGACAACGGCAGCATAGCCAATCGCTTCAAAACCCTCACCCCAGGCCGAGAAATGTATGCCTGTTCTTCCCAGTATTGAAACGATGATCCATCCGGCTATTATCCCCGTAACGGCTCCAACCCCCGTAAGAAAAGTTGTTTCAAGCATTATCATACCGAATATTTTCTTCCGGTTCATTCCTATTGCCATCAGCATGCCAAGTTCCCTGGTCCGCTCCAGGATGGCCATCATCATAGTGTTTATTATTCCGAACGCCAGGGCAAACATTATAATTCCGATGATCATGAAATAATACATTATCATGAAGTCATTTACCAGGGCAGCGTCAGGAGCCAGGTCTTTCCATGTGTTTACAATATTTCCCGGCTCAACGGAAGAGAGTTTTTGTCTCACATTGCCGGCATCATCAATGTTATGAAGCATTATGGCAATTTCATGTATAAGAGGTTTATCTGTACCGCAGAGCGCTGCAAGTTCGTTTATGTTGACAAAAGCCGAAATCTGGTCATAACCCGTATTTGTTGTTTTATAGATCCCGCAAACCCTGAATGTAGCCTGAACCGGATCTCCTGCAGTGTCGGTGAAAGTTATCTGCACACGGCTTCTGATTCTGTAATCAAGCGCACTGTCGGCTATTATTTTTCCGTATTTGTCGAGTTCTTTCTTCGAAAGTCTGTTTTTGAGAGCCTCTTTGAATTCTTTCGGAGACCTGAACCGCACATCTCTTAGAGAATCAAGTTTTTGCATGATTGCTGCCGGTACCGGCTTCCCGCTAAGACGTTCATAAAGGCCGGAGGTGATAATATAATGTTTGAGTTTAAGTATCTCTGCCGTTTTGTCGCTTATCAGTATGGTTCCGGAACTGTTTACGCCGGGATATTCACCTGCCCCCGGGACTATTTTTTTGAATATTTCCGACACCGATTTTTCTTTGTCAGGGTCAATGCCGTAAACAAATAGTCCGGTTGCAGCCCAGGGAGTAGCGGCCATTGCCGTAACTTTTGTCCTTTGCACAAAAGAGGCTGTTTCAGGGAGGGTTTCCAAGGCAGATATTGTCTCTTCCGGTCTGATTACAGTGAGAAGCAACTCTTCATTATCAGTAAATTCCCTGTTATGAATCTGAAGATGTGAAACCTCATTGTATATTGCATCATGCATCCTTTGTTCAACCCAGCCCTGCATAATACCCATTATCAGAACGCCGGAGATAATTCCGATTGTAACTGCCGTAATTACAACCAGGCTGCGGGTTTTATTCCGCCATACATTTTTCCATGAAACTGACAAGATCATACCTGTAAATTTTTCAGCCGTGAAGGGCTTCAATTTCTTTTAATTTTCCAATCCTGCGGACAGGATAAAGGGCGGCGAGCAAAACCATAATCCCCACAATAACGGCCTGCCAGTAAAAATAGGGACCAAACCATGCACTTGGCATAACAGCATCCCAGCCGTAATCCTCCATCATTTTACCGAGATCCCCCCTTAGAACGATCGGGTTGTAATAGAAGTACATTATTAAAGGGGAACTTGCAAGCATACCTCCTGCGAGCCCAAACGATCCAAGCAGACACATCTCCGTCATTATAATCCGCTTTAACCTGTTTTTCTGCATACCTATTGCAACAAGCACCCCGAACTCCTTCTTTCTTTCTGCCACCATCATCAGAACTGTTCCGAAGATCCCGAAGAAAATAATAAAATAAAGCAGTCCGAGCATGAATAATCCGCTCTGGCTGTCACCCTGGATCTGCTGGTAAAGAATCGGATTAAGTTCTATCCATGTCTTGACCGTTGTGCCTTCGGGAATGAGTTCCGAAATCTCCTTTTTCACCTGCTTCATCAGTTTATCCGACCGGCCGGTGAGATTGACGGTAAGTGTGGTTATCTTTCCGGGGCAGTCCATGAATTCCTGCGCCTTCCGGATAGTCATCAGTATAAGCCTGCTGTCAATTTCGGGAGCAGGCATTTTGATAATTCCCCTTACCGGGAAAAGACCTGCCGCCGAAGCCCCCTGATAACCCTGACCGATAAGAACAATTGTGTCTCCTATTCCGGCTTTCAGATAACCTGCCAGCCTGTCGGAAATAACAATGCCATCATCATCCTCATTCAGGAAGCCGTTCCCGGTTGAGCAAAATTTAAGGATTTCGGGCAGATATTTAAGCGACTCACTTCCCGACAGGCCGGTTTCAAGTTCAAGCCTTGCATCGGAAGAATAGGCTCTGTCCTTATTCTCACCGATTTTTTTCAGGATTTCCTCCGGAAAGATACCGCTCTTCTCCATTTCTTCCAGTGTACTCTCCGTAATCCTGTACTTTACCAGCTTGTTCTCCGGATTGGAAAACATCCTTTCCTTCACCGGATCAATTGCCATCAAAGCCACTGGTTTTGTCTGAGGACCATTTGAAGCAAGTGCAAATGACTCCAGATGAGGTGTTACTGAAACAACATTTTTAATTCTTACGATGGCCTGACATAATGAATCAACATAATCGAATGAATAATCAACCACGGGGTTGTCCTGGTAATCTTTATGTTGTATCTGCAGGTGACCTGTATATGATTCGATCAGATTTGTAATCATCTGGTCGTATGTGCCAAGCTGGTACGATCTCATGATGATGGCGAAAAAAACCGCAAAGAAAACTGAAGCTGAAGTGATCATCGTTCTTCGGCGATTTCGCCAGAGATTGCGCCATGCTATCTTGAAGATATCGTTCATGTCTTATCTGTTAAGGGTTCTCACCTCGCTCCATGTGTTATCTTACTGTTCTCATATTCTGCTGTGAAAAGAAATTCTCATTTAACGGAATATTAAACTTTATTTCCTTTATGATAATGATTGTTTTCTTTCCGGGATCTTCAGCCGGTATCAGTTCTATTTTTGTGGGGATGTTTCTTCCGTCCATAATCTTTATTTCAGATGCTGTCTCTGTCCTTACAAGCGCTCCGTCCTCATCATATAATTCAGATTTCAGAAACAGGAACTCTTTTTTGTCAATCCACCTTGTCTGATGCCCCCATATAACTGAAGATTCCTTTTTTGCAGTCATTCTGATTTTGTAGCACTGACGGCCATCGATTGTCTCTTCCCCGTCAAACTCATGAATGTAATCGTTAACCACAGACGATTCACGCATTATATCGTCATTGGTATAATCTGAGCCCATCCATCCCTGCGACATCATGGAAGGAGGAAGTTTGATAAGACGGTTTATTGAAGGATTCCAGTTCCACATTTCATTCCCCCTTTTCAGAAAAGACTGACCGGCATCCCTGGCAGGAGCGGTGATAAGTGTAAGAGCATAATCCAGTCCCATGGTCCAGTTTTTGAATTCAACAGTCCTTTGCCAGGCAGGCCTGACAATAGTCATTGACATTACCGAATAACCCGATTTTTCGCCGTTGAATTTCTCATCTGCCTTTCTAATGACATCAACGGCAGTCAGTGTCTGGCCGGTCAGATAAACGGGGGCAGAAAGCAGCAGTGAAAAAAATGACAGAACAGGTTTTTGTAAGGGTTTCATTATTTCTATCTGTATAACTCAATTATTCTTTTTACAATATCATCAAATCTGAAATCATATTTTTCATCCGAGAAAATATATGTCAATGCAAGCCCTTTGAGAGTAATAATAAACATATTCATTTCCAGGGCCGGGTCATAACCGGGTTCTTTAAATTCCTTTTTCCGGTAAAAATATTCGCTGAATATGGCTCTTATACCGGGAAGATCCAGAAACTTGTTTTCATTTTCAGCAAAATACTTCTGCACATCCTCCTGCATCAGGAGCCTGAAAAGCAGTCGCCATACGGTTTTTTTCATTTTCAGGATTTCTGCAATCCGTAATACAAAATCCTCAAATTCTTCACCTGTCAGGTATCCGTCGTGATCCGGGTCAAAATATCTGTACATCTCCTCAACCGATACCCTGATTATCTCCTGAAGCAGTTCCTCCTTGCTACGGAAATAATTATAAATCAATCCCTTTGAAATACCGGCATGTCTGGCAATATGGCTGACGGTAGTTGCATGGTAACCGTTCAGAGAAAAATGTTCAAGTGCACTCTGCATAATAAGCACCTTTTTTTCTTCCCTGATTTCCTCAAATTGCTTTTTTGTCCGCGGTGACATACCTGATTTGATTTTACATACTTCTATGACTGAACGGTCGGTCAAAAATAAATAACATTTTATTAAAAACAAAATTTTTACAGAAAAAATTTACAGGCATCCGAAAAACAGGCACAGGAATAAGTTTATTTTTTATCAGCAGAACTGAAAAAAGGTTTTATATGTTCTCCGGATGGTATGCTGTTTTCGGCTTAAGGCCAGCCGTCTTTCCATAAGACTTCCCCGAGCATCAGTTTTCTTCCCCTTGGCCGGGCCCTGTCGTAAGCATGTTACAAAATCCATCTATTGCCGTTATCCTCTATGAAGAAAGGATCGATTGAGTTCTGTACACCAATTTCAGAGCTGGTAAAAAGTTTTCCCCTGTCTCTGAAAGGTCCTTCAGGTTCTTTGCTTACAGCCACTCCTATACCGCAGGTCAATTCCCCTCCCCACACCGCCATTGAATAATAGAGCACATATCATCCGTTTTATATAGTTAATATCCGGAGCCCATGTTCCTCCTTTGGGTACAAATGAAGGCCGTGTTGAATCCGTAAATGCAGTACCTGCAATTTCCCAATTCACCAGATCGGATGATTTCATTAAAGGGGTGTTTCTTATATCTTCAGTTGCAAAAAGGTAAAAACAGCCGTTCCCTGCACGGATTGCGGCAGGATCGGGGAGACTGAACGCCGAAACCGGATTGTAATAGCGGTTTCCGCTTTACAGCGGCAGTGGAGAAATATTTACATGTTCAGAATGGTTTTTAGAATAATTCGGTTAAATCTCTTCTTTAAGACACAAAAAAGATCCCCTTACTGCAATTACAGATGGGATACATAAAATTATAGTCCGGAAAACAGGTTTTGTCATAAATCTTACCTTTTCCCCGGAAAATCTGAAAGAGTCTTTCATCAGCCAAGTCCGACATCAAGCAGCATCATGGCAGCAAATCCTGCCATTGCACCGACAGTTGAGAGATCTGTCTCGTCGCCGGCCTGTGATTCCGGAATAAGTTCTTCCACAACAACAAAGATCATTGCGCCGGCAGCAAATGCAAGTGCAAAAGGGAGCATGGGTTTAAGTACCGTAACAAGAAAGGCCCCGAGTACACCGGCTATCGGTTCCACAACACCCGAAAGCTGACCGTACCAGAAGGCTTTGCGCCTTGTAAAGCCCTCGCGCCTGAGGGGGATAGATACTGCGGCACCCTCCGGGAAATTCTGGATGCCGATCCCTATTGCCAGGGCTATACCTCCTGCAAGAACGCCCGGATCGGGATTGTTTGCAAGGGCGCCGAAGAGGACACCAACCGCAAGGCCTTCCGGAATGTTGTGAAGAGTGATGGCGAGAACCAGGAGAATGCTTCGCTGCCAGCCTGTCTTAATTCCTTCGGCCTTATCTTTTGCAAGACCCATGTGAAGATGAGGCAACAGCTTGTCAATCAGGTAAAGAAATGCTCCTCCGGCAAGGAACCCTGTAACGGCAGGAATCCACGGAGTTAAACCGCTCTCTTCAGCCATCTCTATTGAGGGTTTCAGAAGCGACCAGAAACTGGCTGCAATCATTACGCCGGCCGCAAAACCGAGCATGGAGTTAAGTATTTTCCGGTTTATCGATTTAAAGAAAAAAACCATTGCAGCGCCCAGAGCTGTTAAACCATAGGTAAACAGGGTGGCAAAAAGAGCCAGTAAAACAGGATTATATTCCAGGAGAAACTCAAGTTTCATAATAATGATTTACCCAAAGTTATATCTTTTTTGACCAGGAGGCTTTTTTCAGGCGGTCCATGACAGCAATGCCTATTCCTTTCTCCGGAACCGGTTCAGCAACTATTAAATCCACACCTTTTTCTTCCATTTCATGAAGTGCCTCAAAAAGATTCCCTGCATATTCTCTCAGATCCATCTTCTCGGTTAACAGGATAACGGTTTTAAAATGCCCGGTATCCTCCCCCGTGAACGAAAGAAGTCCGGCTCTTTCTCTTTCAGCCTTCCCGATATTGGATGGATCGGATATTACTAACGGGATACACGGACTGTAATGGGACTCCAGCATGCCGGGGGATGCCGGCAGGTTTTTGTCGCTGGAGGAGGAATCATATGGCAATATCTTTTGAATTTCATCCCGGGTAATAATCCCATGCCGCAATATCTGAAAACCTTTTTGTGTCAGCCTGATTACCGTTGACTCAATTCCCACTTTTGTTTTTCCCCCGTCTATTATGAAGTCGATATCGGGGAAATATTTTTTAACATGAGCAGCTGTTGTGGGGCTGACACGTCCGAATTTATTGGCGCTTGGAGCTGCAACCGGGCAGCCGGCACTCTTAATCAGTTCAAGAGCAATCTTATTGTCGGGCATCCTGATTCCGACTGTTTGCAGACCGGAAGTTACTATATCCGGAACAGTCTTGTTTTTGGGAAGTATAATGGTTAGCGGGCCGGGCCAGAATTTACCTGCAAGTTCTTCTACTCTTTCATCCGGTTCAGAGGCCAGTCTTAAATAATCACCCGGTTCGGAGATATGTACAATAAGCGGGTCGAAAGAGGGTCGCTCCTTTAGTTCAAAGATTCGTGCCACGGCTTCAGGATTAAAAGCATCAGCGCCAAGACCGTAAACAGTCTCGGTTGGGAAGGCTACTATTTTTCCCTCCCTGAGCAGGGAGGCTCCTTTCTCAATATCGTTAACGGAAACGTAAGATTTCATCAGACAGAATCATTCCAGTGTTAATAGCTGAGCTATATTTTACCGGTTACCTCGCTTATAGAGGTGACAAAAGTAACCAGTCCATTGCGATTGCTTTCCCTGATAAAATCATTCAGACTCCTGCTGATATAACTTTTAAAATCTCCTATTATGGAAAGCTTCATTCTGTAGTTTGAAAACTTCTGAAGTATCTCTCCTGCAAGGCCTGTCCTGAGATCGAAGAACCCCGGATCGAGATTATGACTGTGGATAATTATTTTTTCTGCATCGTTCAACGAAGCTTCAGCCATGAAATCAAGCATTTCGTCAGGCCCGTGAATAGTTTCTTTGCCGGCGATTATTTCGGCTGCCTTGCTCCCGTTACTGCAGATGTGATATTTAAGCATACCGGTAAATTAATTAGTTTCATAAAAACTGAGCAAAATTACAATAAATAACTTCATTGAACCTATCATTACCTTAGTTGAAAAAATTGCCTGTAATGATAAATTAAAAACCCGGGGCAGTTTTCCCCGGGTATTATTGTTTTTTCCGTTTGTATAACTGACAGAATAAGTCTCTGTCAGACTCTATGGAAATAATCTGATTATTTAATTATTCAAAAAACGGCACACCCTGAGTTGCATATTTTTTCATGGCCTCAATATTAAGATCAACCCCTATTCCCGGTTTATCGGATACTTTCAGGAAACTCTTTTCAACCCAGTTTTCCTGATCGAAAATTACTATTTCCTTGTACATCGGAGTTGTATGGAAATAAGACTGCCATTCCATTATGAGGAAATTCGGGACTGTTACGCACACATGGGCGCACGCCATTGCACCAAGAAGTGATGCCACCATGTGGGGGGCAAAAGGAATGTAATACAGGTTTGCAAGGTTTGCAATGCGCTGACCTTCCCCCAGTCCTCCGCATTTCTGGAGGTCGGGCATTATGGCCTCAACTCCGCCAATCTCCAGCAGTTTTCTGAATCCGTAGGCCAGGTAAATATTTTCACCGGCCGCGATTGGAGTACTTGTTTCCTGAGAAATAAGCCTGTAAGCCTCAACGTTTTCTGCTGGTATTGGTTCCTCGAGCCAGAGCAGATTAAGGGGTTCAACTCTTTTTGAAATTGCCAGGGCAGTATTTAAGTCATATCTGCCATGCATATCGACAGCAATATCAATTTTAGGCCCCACAGCCTGTCTTACCGCTGCCAGCTGATCATACATTCTCTGTAGTTCACCCTGGCTGGCAGTCCAGTTATATCTGTCAAATTTATCGGGGTCGGCAGTATAATCCAGGTCAAATTTAAGTGCATTGAAACCCTGTTTGACCGCCTCAACTGCAGAATCGGCAAATTCTTTAGGGGTTGGGAATCTCGATCTGTAAAGGGCTGTATCGCAGTATACCCTTACCCTGTCCCTGAACTTACCTCCCAGCAACTGATAAACCGGAAGTCCCAGTGCTTTTCCGCAAAGATCCCATAGAGCGGTTTCTATTGCAGAAAGTACTGCCACATATACTCCCGACTGGGCGCCTCCGAAAAATCCCCCTCTTCGTATATCTTCAAATATCCTGTGGATGTTGAAAGGGCTTTGCCCTCTCAGCCTTCTTCCCATATTCATAACAAGATGATATGTTCCTGAAACTGCATCCACCCCCTCGCCGCAGCCGTAAATATCCTGGTTGGTAAAGATTTTTACGAAAAGACTTCCCCTGATATATCCGCATTTGACATCGGTGATCTGAAGGTTTGATGGAATGGAGTTCTTTGGCGTCTGCTCCATGGCTTTTTCCAGACCGCTGCCGAAACCTGTCAGCGGTGCTGTTGCAGCAACGGCAGTAGCTGCCGCTGCTTTGCCAAGAAATGCTCTTCTTGAGTTTGTTTTTTTCATAGTTCGTCTGGTTAATATGTTACTGCTAGTAATTCATTAAAAGATTATATTAATAATCATTGAATAATTCCGGGAAATATAAACAAAACAGATTTTAAAAATTTTTTCCGCCCGGGGTTTTAAACTTATTTAACATTATTTTCTGACAGTAATAACCTGAAAGCTTAATAATATTGTGTCGAGCGACCCGGGCCGGATTAAGAAACTTAATTCAGTTATAGAATATTCTTACTTCCTGGTTCTGCAGTCTTTGTCTGATCCAATTATTGATTTTGGATTTGTCGGCAGCTTTAAGGTTAGTTGCCGTTGAAAAAGTTATAATGGACGCTTTTACCGGTGCAGAAAGGGTATCGTGATATAAAAAGGTTTCCGAATAACTGCACCCTTTTATCTGGGGATAGAAAGGCTTTAATTCGTTGAGTAGCGTTAGTCCGAATTTCTGTTTTTGCAGAATACTGTCTTTTTCCACCTCTCTTTTGTGGAGCAAAAGGTTCAGGTTCACAATCTGTTCCTTAAGTTTGTAGAGTTCGAGGTTTTTGTCATCAGGAGATGAAAAAGTAAGCCCCTGCTGAACTTCTATTTGTACGTTGCCTGTTATAAAATCCCTGGATTTTTTAATTATGGATGTCTTCTGGTCATCAGTAAGAGTAATGCCTCCGTAAACCAGTAAAATAGTGCGCGATTTTGAATTTATATCACTTTTGAGAAGGTAATTCCCGTCAAAATACGACACGTTCGAAATATACCTGGTGGCAGCCTGAAAGAATTCTTCCTGCTTTACGAGGTTATAACCGAAATAAATACTGGGTAATAGAACAATTGTAATTACCAATGTTATAGTCCTGTTGATCTTTCTTTTCCGGCTTTCGTTAACAATACCTCTTATAGGGAAATTCAATAGTTGTGAAATCCATACCGAAGCCAGGGCAATGAATATTGTGTTTATTGTAAAGAGGTAAAAAGCTCCGAAGAAGAAATTGAATTGTCCTGTTGCAAGTCCATAACCTGCGGTACACAACGGTGGCATAAGGGCAGTGGCAATGGCAACACCGGGGATGACATTTCCTTTTTGTTTGCTGCTAATAGCCACTATTCCGGCAAGTCCGCCGAACAGGGCGATCAATACGTCATATATTGTGGGACTGGTCCGGGCCAGCAATTCCGAATGTGCGGTCGAAACCGGGCTTAAGGCAAAATAGGCCGTTGAAGCAACAAGACTTGCCACAATGGCAAATGAGAAATTTTTCAAAGATTGCCTGAATAGCTCAAAGTCATAAGTTGCTATGCTGTACCCTATTCCGTTTATGGGGCCCATAAGCGGTGATATCAGCATAGCACCTATTATTACTGCTGTGGAATTCATATTCAGACCCACAGAGGCAACAATTATTGCAAAGATCAGGATCCAGAGGTTGGTGCCTTTGAATATTATACCTTTTTTGATCTCCTCATAAACAACATCCTGGGCTTCAAGCTCAGCTTCCAGATTGAAAAAGTGCAGTAATTTTCTTATAATGCCAATAACCTTCATTTGTCTGATATTTTTATCATTTGCTTAAAACCCGGAATACAAAATTAAGAAAAAGATTAAGGTGGTAATCAATCTGCCGGTAACGGTGGATGACAGGTTTCTTTTTAGCTTTTCTTTTAGCCCGGGTTTATACGGCTTTAGTTACTGAAGGTGGTCAAATTACCTTTTAACCGTCTGTTAAAAAAAGAACCTTTGCCAGGAAGGTTGCCACCTTCAGCAGGCTAACCGTTATACCTGTGATACTTCCTCAAACAACAGAAAGGGGTATACTTATGTATTACATCTGCCCGGATGGAGAATTTTTACCTGTTTCCCCGGCCTCAGTCTTTAAAAGGAATTAGAAGCAGAAGCAGAACGGGGAAAGGTTGTAATATTTAAATCTCTTAATTACCTTGCAATGCTATAACCAATATTAAAATTCTTCTGCCATGAACAGTAGTTCATTAATTGTCTTTCTGTTTTCCGGTTGTTTGACTTTTGCCATGGCGCAGGCAGGAGGACAGACCGGCAATATAATAATTACAGATAATGATGGAAAAACCTTTGTCAGTGAAGGAAATAACGGGGGATTAATTGTTAATGTATCCCCGGCTGATGCTCAAAAATTTAAGGCGAGGGGAGTTGTAAAATACAGCGACTTTGGTGCAAAGGGTGATGGTAAAACAGATGACATGGATGCCATTGCGGCAACTCATGCTTATGCCAACCGGCAGAGCTTACCTGTGAAAGCAGACGATGGAGCCCGTTATTACATAAGCGGGAAAAACCGTACCGCAGTAATACTTACCGATACAGACTTTGGAAAAGCTGAATTTATAATTGATGATACCGAGGTTGAGAATCGTAATGCCAACATATTTCAGGTCAGCTCCAACCTCAGGCCATTCAGACCGGAAGGAATTAATTCTCTCAGAAAAAACCAGGAAAAAATAAATATTACATTGCCCGGTACCTGTATAATTACTGTTACAAATTCGAACATAAAAAGGTATATAAGATTCGGACCTAACCAGAATAATGGTTCATCCCAGACAGACATTTTTATAGCTGACCGCAACGGCAATGTAGACATGAATGCCCCGATCATCTGGGACTTCGATACGATTACCGATATCAATGCCCTCCCTGTTGATGGAACCACTCTTACCATCAGTGGCGGACGTTTCACCACGATTGCGAACCGTGCCGAATCGAAATACAACTATTACAGCCGGGGAATTGCAATAAGGCGCTCAAATGTTCTTGTTACGGGACTGGAACATCGTGTTACCGGTGAAGGTGACAACGGGGCCCCTTACGGTGGCTTCCTGAATATTGGCGATTGTGCTTATGTGACGGTCCGTAACTGTATTCTCACCGGACATAAAACATATGAAACAATCGGTTCGGCAGGGGTTACTGTTTCAATGGGCACCTATGATATCTCAATAAACCGTGCTACAAATGTATCATTTGTGAAATGCAGCCAGACCAACGATATTAACGACAGCAGATACTGGGGTATAATGGGGTCAAATTACTCCAAAAATCTGAAACTTGACAGTTGCATATTTTCAAGGTTCGATGCCCACATGGGGGTGGCAAATGCAACCATTCTGAACTCAACCCTGGGGCACCAGGGAATAAATGCAATCGGCACCGGAACTTTCCTGGTGGAAAATTCAACAATATACGGAAGAAACCTCATAAACCTCCGTTCCGATTACGGCAGCACATGGCAGGGAGATTTTATAATCCGTAACTGCACCTTTGTTCCTGCAGGAGGAAGATCCGTCACTGCAAGCCTTTTCGGAGGTTCCTACTCAGGACAGCATGATTTCGGATATATCTGCTATATGCCTGAGAAAATCATAATCGAAAACCTCCGGATTGATGATTCAAATCACCCTGAAGGCTACAGGGGACCGGCAATTTTTACAAATTTCAATCCGAAAATGACAGACACTTCCTACAAGGAACAATTTCCTTATGTCATTACCAGGGAAGTAATTCTCAGAAATGTAACCACTGCAAGCGGGAAACCTCTCAGACTGAGCGATAATCCTTTTATGTTCAGAAACGTTAAAGTAACCACAGAAAATGGTACTTTACCGGTAATAATGAATTAAATTATTTGTTTAATTTCAAGTTTCCTGTAACCGGGCCTTAAAAAGTATTTAAGCCGGGCGGTATTAAATTAACTGGGCAGCGAACCTTTCAGTCTGCCCCGGAAAGTTGAAAGCTCTTATTTAAGGTTTTGACGAGGTAAATGAATATGCAGAAGAGCAGAAATCAAAAGCATTTAAAACAATAACCCGTAAGTTACTGACATTATATCTATTTTTCCGTTAAATACGAACTCTTCGAAATAACCTGAAAGTTTTACTCTTCCCAGAATTTCATATTTACCCGCTCTTAAATAATCAATTGAAATAAGGTGCCTTTTGTTGATTATGATCCCTCCTCCAATCTTATATCCCGGACTCTTTCCTGAATCCATTTCCCGAATTATGGTAAACCCCTGAAACTTCACCGTAAGATCAGTGATCTTAAAGAAGTTGTATACAAAACCAACCCCGGCATAAACATTTATTTTTTCATCGAAACTGCTGGAATAGTTCAATCCGGCAATGAGCGGTATATTTAAGTACTTATTGTATTTTAAGGTAAAATTGTCAACTATTTCCTTGAATGAATCTTTTATCTTGTATCTGTAATCAAATTGCATCCCGTTATAATTCAGGTCTATACCCCCGAATACTCCTAAACCGGTTTTTGAGAACTTATACTGGTACTGCAAACCGGTATTTAAACCTGTAGCGGCACCGCAGGCACTCTCATTCTGTCTGTTATCAGATGCAAAATCATATAAAGGGACCGAAATCCCAAATTTGACAGAAAATTTTCCCTGAGGATATGCCACGGATGTAATAAATAACGAAAATATTATTAATGCGGTAATCTTAAAATTTTTCATCTGAATTCCGAAAATAATCTGACAGTAGCTAGTAATTACTTATGACATTAAAATTTTAGAGTAATAAAAATAAATTTTTTTATTAACAAACAAAAAGAAAAAGAATATTAAAAACGAGATTCATAGTAAAAGCATATATCCGGGATTAATACATAAAGATTTTTACTAACTTTGTATGAATATGTATATTTTAACATCGAGAAACATTTTCCGGGTTGACTACATCATAGATAGCCCGGATTTTTGATGGTTAGTTTTTAAGTTAAAGTAAGTAATATTGGATATAATTATGAAAGCAATTATTAAAATTCTGAAATGGCAGCCTTTTATATTGCTTGTTGCGGCTGCGGTTCTCATATCAGCTAAAGGAACAAAAGGAGATATTATAACGGGGGTAAGTATTCCGCAGAATACCAAACCCACTTACAGGGTGGCGGGGAATCCGTACCTGCCCCTCTGGGAACACCTGCCCGACGGAGAACCCCGTGTTTTTGAAGATCCCGATAATCCCGGAAAATACCGGATCTATATTATCGGTTCGCACGATGTCAGGTTCAAAAGTTATTGCGGACCCGATATAAGGGCATGGTCTGCACCCGTTGAGGACCTCTCTTCATGGCGTGATGAAGGGCCGATCTTTACATATAAGATTGACGGACAATGGGATGTGATGTATGCTCCCGACCTTGTGGAGGTGAAAAGAAAAGACGGCACAAAAGAGTACTACCTTTATCCGCACAGCCGCGGACGTAACAGGGAAGCCATGGTGGCAAAGGGAAAACGCCCCGACGGCCCCTTTACTCCCCTTAACATGACTGAAGACGGCCTGAGAACAATACCGGGAAGCATTATGGGATTCGATCCGTCAGTTTATATCGAGTATGTAACCGACCCCAAAGACCCTGATTACAGTATAGGATTCAGGGCCTATGGTTTCTGGGGATTCCAGAGATCCATGGCCGGCCAGCTTGATCAGAATACAATGTATTCACTCCGGCCGGGTACTCAGGCCATCGACCGTTTTATTCCTGCAAGTTCCAGATACGGTGTTCTCAGAGACCCTGAAGGAACAGTCTATTCCAATGTATACCCGGGAGAAGATCTGAGCAGATTTAACTTTTTTGAAGCTGCCTCCATCAGAAAGGTAGGGAATAAATTTGTCTGGGTTTACAGCGGATACTCCGGTCCCGATTACGGTCTCAGCAGTACCAACTCGGCATTGCGCTATGCTTATGGCGATAGCCCCCTCGGCCCATGGAAAAGCGGAGGTGTACTTGTTGATTCCCGTGCAGTGGTTCCGGCAAAGGATGGCTCCTCATTACAGACAAGCTATTCGGGACATAATACACACGGGAGTATAGAGTTAATCAACGATCAGTGGTATGTCTTTTATCACCGGGCACCCAGAGGCTTCGGAAATGCACGCCAGCCTATGGTGGCCCCGGTAAAAATAGAATGGGATGAAAAACCTGTTGCTGAAGGGGGTAAGGTGGTTATCAGGGGATATGACCCTTTCTCGGCCGATAATATCTGGAGCGCAAAAGATACTCAGGGAAATGAATATACGGGAGCTGAAGTAACTTCCGAAGGCTTTCATATTTACGGTCTTCCGCCATACCAGTATTACTCAGCCGGATATGCATGCTATCTTTCCAACCCCGGCAGCCAGCAGGACTCATGGGATATATGGGATAACAATATGCCCGTTACCAGTGTTGAGAATGGACATATAATAGGTTACAAATACTTTGGCTTCGGGGGACTAAAAAAAGATACAAAAGGACTTAAAGCATTTGAAGGGACAAAACCGGGAAACAAAACCGCTTTTAACCTGTTTCTGACTCCAAAGACAAAAGATGCATTTAAGATTAATATCTGGCTCGACGGTCCCTGGGACAATGATGTATGGAAGGGGAAAAAAATCGGTGAGATTAATGTACCTGCAAATTCTGCTGATGAAATTACCAGGTTTACAGTAGATGTGTCATCATCCGTTGACCGCCTCGATAAAAAACACTCAATATTCCTCGTTGCAGAAGGCCCTGGCACTGGTGCCCTTTTCGATCTTTACGGACTCGGGTTCAGTTCAAAAAAGAAAAAAATTGAACGCCCGGTCGCCCCGAAAGTCACAATCAGCGTCAACGGAAAACCAATAGAACTTCCGGAATCGCCCGTCAGATCCACAAATGCCAACGGTATAACAGGGTATGACCTTTATGAGGCTGTTTACAAAATGCCCGCCGGCTCTGCCGGAATACCATCTGTATCGGCCACCGCAAACGACCCAATGGTGAAAATATCTGTTACACAGGCTGATCCGGGATCAGTGACCGCTGTCGTGAAATTTGACTTTAAAGGCGCGGTTAAAACATACAGGGTTGTGTTTTCATCAGAATGACAGACACTGCTTTCTGTCATGTGAAAACATGGTATACTTTGGATTTGAATCGCTATTAACTGCAGAAGCAGTGCAATCTTAATTGCCTGTTCACGGCATCTGCATTAAATGGGAAATTTTTCAGGAATTCAATGCGAGAATCATTGTTTTAATCTCCTCATACGATTCCTTCACTTTCTTGGGCAAAGAGTAATTAACAAGATTTGATTTTACAGATGCTCCGTTTTTGCCCGGTTCAATCCATGCAATATGCATCACATTAAACAATATCTTTACATCATCCGTATCGGTCAGTTCAATAAAAATATTCTTCATAATTTAACATGTCTAAATGCCGGAACTGAATTCTTTTATGCCTGTATAATCCGGTGTAAGTTATAAGAAAAAGCCTTATTATCCCGAACAGAAGAAACAGACTAAAATGTCACAACTTCCCAGAAAACTTTCTTGGGCTGCATGTTTACATCGAAAAGAAGCGGATAATGTCTTCCCCGTCTCGGTGTACGGTTATCAAGCCATGAGCCACGGTCCGAAACATTCCAGAAAGTTACGCTGGTCAGAACATCTTTCTTTTCACGGAAGACTTTGAATGCCATCTTGTAGAAATCTATCTGCTTCTGCTCTCTTTCGGGGGTGAAACCCGGATCGAGTGTATCTGCCCTTGAAGTATATATTGAGACATCGAGCTCTGTTATATGAACCTGCATCCCGAGTGATGCAAATTTGTCGATGGATTCCCTTATTGCATCTTCTGATGACCCGTGGATTTCAAAATCTCCCTCACCGGGCTGATGCAATTGCCCTACATGTCTCGGACCCCCGATATTCCAGTGTGCCTGAATACCAACTCCATGTATGGGGACACCCTGGTCCCTGAGCTTTTTAACCATTTCATAGATCTTCTGCCTTTTTACCGGATTTTCGGTATTGAAGTCGTTGTAAAAGAGAAGAGCATCAGGATCGGCCTCATGCGCCCACTGAAAAGCTTTGGCAATGAATTCCTCTCCGCATATTGTGTACCAGAGTGTTTCCCTGTATCCCTTCGAAGGATCAGCATTATCTATTGCTTCATTTAAGACATCCCATGCATATATTTTTCCTTTGTAACGGGAGACAACCTGTGTTATATGTTCTTTCAGCCTCGACAAAACAAGCTCTTTCGAAGCCTGGTTCCCCAGCGAGTCCTTAAACATCCATTCCCCGGTCTGGTTGTGCCAGCAAAGGGTGTGACCTCTGACCCTCATCCCGTTAGCCATGGCAAACTCCACAATCCTGTCTGCCTGGTCCCATACGAATTTTCCCTCCTCAGGCTGAAGCAAAGCAGGCTTCATCACATTTTCAGGAGTCAGACTGTTGAAATGTTTTTTTATGAACTCTCCCTGTTCTCCCTGTAACGATCTGGGTGAAACGGCAACTCCAATAGGAAAATAGTCCTTGTAGAAATCTTTCAGCCCCTTTAGTGAATCTGCTGCCGTGAGAGGTTTTACCCTGTTGCTTATGTTACAGCCACTTATTAAAATTGCTGTTGTTAATGCCAAAAAAGGAAGGATTATTAATAATGCTCCTTTCAAAAATGACCTGATTTTCATGGTTATTATTTTATAGGGTTAATATTATTGCCTGAATAAGTTAATTGTAAGAATTTTTCTCTTTAAACCCGGTCATCTTTTTGATTCTCTTTCCTGCAATGCATCTGTAAGCTTTAAACGGTCCCGGGTGAAAACAGAAAGACGCACTGTTTGAATGTGCGTCTTTCGTAATAACATATCAGATTCTAGTGATCCCTGAAATTCCATTTGCAGTTGTCGCTGTTGAAATCAAATTTTGCCAGGGTTGGGGTGCTGTCTCCTATTGATACCAGTGCCAGTTGTTCTTTTGAACCCGGAACCACTTTAGGCATGATTCTGTATGTTCCGTCAATCAACATATCGATACGCCATAACTGTTCGGGAGCGCCTGTGAATTCAGGAACTGTAATCACTTCGGCATCAGCTGTTGCTGCAAGTGCCCTGTTGGTTCCTTCTATTACAATTTTATAATATGGACCTCCGGGATATCCTCCTGCTTCAGAAACTGCCGTGATAGTCCACTTCTGATGCGGGCGCATCATATAATCGCCGATTCTTACTCCTATGTTACCTGTGGGCCAAGTGTTGATTACATCGGCTAATTGCTGCATCGGAACGGGTTTTAACGGTTCATCCGTGTTACGTGCGAATCTCATTCCTCCTGCCATTCTCACAAAATCAACCACCAGTTCCAGGGCATATCCCCTTCTAACCGATTCTATTTCGTATGTTCCTTCCCTGAAAACATCTCCTGCAACAGGCCAGCCGTTCTTCCACAGTAACGGACGTATACCCAGGACGCTTCTGCCTCCCTGGTCCAGATCAGCCTCGAAATGGCACGACATCTTCTGGACGCCGTCTCCCAGGTCCCAAAGTCCGAAATGGCCTGCTCCTACAACTCTTCCTCCTGCTGCAATAACCATTTTACCCCCTCCTTTCAGCATATCTCTTCCGACGTTATCGAGATAAGGGCCGGTTACCTTTCTGGAACGACCTACGACTATATTGTAAGTTGAATTTGCACCGTCGCAGCATGTACCGTGTGTGCCAAGCAGATAGTACCACCCGTCACGGTAAATTATTGTAGTGGCTTCGCAATCAATGGCAATATCCAGTGCTTTATTTCCTTCAACCCGCTTCCCGGTTTTCGGATCAAGTTCCACAAGACGGATAAATCCCCAGTAAGTGCCATAGGTACACCATAAGCGTCCGTCGGTCGGATCAAGGAAAAGTCCGGGATCGATTGCATCATTATCTTCTATTCCGTCGGAAGAAGCAACAACAACAGCCTCGGTGAATTTGAAATCGGGTGATTTCGGGTCAAGAGTCTTGTTCCACATCGTAAGAATTCTTCCGTTATGGCCGCCTCCGAGTCCGCCTCCTGTTGCCCCGTAGGCTATCAGATAGCGGTCGCCGATTTTTATTACGTCGGGAGCGGCTCCGCCTCCGGGCCTTGTTGCACCACTGTTCCATGTCCAGCCGTCCTCAGATATCAATCCTCCCCCGCCTGTGCCGAATGTATAGTACTTACCTTCACATTCCATGATGGTGGACGGGTCATGGATAAACGGCCTGCCAACCTGTGCAGTTATTGTCCCTGTTAAACACAATGAAATAATTACAGCTGTGCCTATATTTTTAATTCCTGTTTTCATAATGATTACGATTCTTGTATGTAAGTAAGATCCTGATGATTTATGTTTATTCAAGTGTAATGGTGATATTTTTTATCGGTGCACCGTTTTCATCAATGAAGCGGACACAAAAATCACTCATTCCGGGTCCGTTAATTACTGCACCTCTGATTATATTTTTTCCTTTATTAAGGGTCAGCCGTTGTGACATAACATCATCCATTACCATTCTTCTGTCGCCCGAGAGTATCACAGCTTCCTTTCCGTTCAGCCACCACATGGATGCAGAATTTGACCCTACGGCCATTCTTACATTTTTTATTTCCTGCGGACAGTTCACAACCGTTACTGCCCAGAAAAGTACTCCGTACAACTGTTTATTCAGCCCATAGGCGAAACGAAAGAGTTTTACATTGAAATTTGTGCTCTCCAAGGCATGCCACTTCAGTTCCTGTTCCCCAACCTTCACCTTGTCTCCTGCTTTGGGCAGAACGGTAAACTGATTCGGGAAATACTCGGTTGTGAATGCTTCTCTGATGTAGCTGTCTGTGAATACCGTATTGGTCCGGTTTGGCTTGATGATCGGCTCAAGCAGTAACCATCGCTGAATAAACCCGTCCTGATCAGGTGTCTTTTTTGATTTTGTCGCCGGAATAAAATAAGGAGCTAGACTCCTTGTGGTATCAGCCTGTATGACACCAGCAGTTTTATCTCCCTGGTTAACGGAATATCCGTTCAATGCTGATCCTGCCAGGATCATAAAACCTGCAGTCAGTAATGCTGTTTTCTTAATAATGTTCATGGTAAATTTATAAAGTGTTTACTTTCAATTTTATAATAATATATGCATCATTTTTTCAAAACTATAAAAGGATTTCCGGATGTAAATTATGTTTTCAATAAATTAAATCTTTTTAACAAAATGAATTATAAAGATCTTTTAATATCACTGTATTGAATATGTCGTTATCAATTGCAAGATACAATCACTTTGGGACAGATACTTGTTTTTTTCATTCGGATTATTTAAAAGTTTATGCATAAAAAGAATTGATTTCACAAAAAATGCGGAAGACTTCACCGGGAAGTGTTCCGCATTTATATAATCCGGATTATTTGTTGTTAGTGTTTCTGTTGATTCAGGAATGGTTTTTCCTGTTAACAGGCCGTTTTAACCACAGCTTTTGCAGAATCCGGCAATATAGAACAGAAAAGGTCTTATTTACCTTTGCTCGCCTCAATTACTGCATGGAATGCCGGTTTGGCATTAAGCTGTCCGTCAAAGAGAAGTGCATCCTGTCCTCTTCGCCACGATCTGGTATCGCTTAGACCCCAGAATGTTACGCGGTCTATCACATCGGCATGACGCATAAAAATCTCGAACAACTTTTTATATACCTCAGCCTGCTTCTCATAGTTCTCTGGCGGTATGGTTCTGTTGCCCTGTTGTACCCCGAAAGCGCCGCTGTTACTTCCTGTGGCAGTAACATCCAGTTCTGTTATGGATACTCTTAATCCCAGCGCAGCGTAGTTTTCAATTGCCTTCTCTACATCTTCGAGGTTAGTATCAAGGTGCCAGTGTCCCTGAATTCCCACACCGGTAATCGGAGCGCCCTCGGCAATAAGCCGCTTAAGGAGTAACAAAGAACTGGCATGTTTGCCTTTGTTTGCAACTGCACCCTGCTCGATGTTGTAATCGTTGTAGTAAAGCTGGGCATTAGGATCAGCCTCATGTGCCCATTTGAAGGCCAGGGTAATTACTTCAGGCCCGACAGCCTGATACCAGCTGAATGTCCGGAGATTTTCCGTTGTGCCATCGCCACCGTCAGCAATAGATTCATTGAATACATCCCATCCTGTAATACGCCCTTTATAACGTCCTACCACAGTCATAATATGATCTTTAAGGCGTTGAAGAATAACTTCCTTGCTGGCCATCGGACCGGTAAAACCCCGGCCGCCCGGACCTGCCTGAGTCGGACGCGGAGAATTGGGATTCTGTACTGCAGGAGCAGCTGCCTGCTGAGCTGCAGGTTGAGTTGCCGGCCTGGCTGCAGGAGCTGCTGCTTCCCCGGCAGCTGCAGGCTTTTCCTGGAAGAACCACTGCGGCGACTGTGAATGCCAGGCAAGAGTATGTCCCCATACCTTTATTCCGTTCTTCTGGCACCAGTCAACCAGTGCATCAGAAGTTTTCCAGTTGTAAGTGTCCTCAGAAGGATGAATCGGCTGAGGTTTCATGCAGTTTTCGGGAGTAATGATGTTGTAATGCAGTTTAATATGTGCCGCCTCGGCCTCCGAAACCGATGAAAGATCATTTGCGGCGCCGATAAGGAATTTACCTGCAAATGCTTCTTTTAACGACTTCTGCGGCGTCTGACCGGCATTATCCTGCCCATACCCGCAAACAACTGCAACTGTTACCAGAAAAAACCCGGTAATAAGATTTTTCTTAATCATAGTCTGTTACCTTGAAATTATTCCATTTAAATTATCAGTATAAAAGTATTGAAATTTTTTATGACTGTGCAGAGGAAGAATTTATTCATTAACCAATTAATTCTTTTTAACATATTATTTATTGTCTGTTTTCTTTATCCTGAATCATTTTCTTCCTTTCCCGAACTCCTGAATTTCTTCCTGCCCGGAGAGATCCGGACAATAATATTTTTCTCTACTCTGCATATACTTATGGCTTCCTTAAACTGAAACGGTTCACTAAAATATCAGTCTGAACAACCAGGCAAACAACCCAACCGGAGTTGTTGATATCATCGGATGAAAGCCTCTTTTATATCCTTTTGCCTTGTATTTTACCACCAGCGGATATTTTCCGGCAAAAAAGAATTTTGACCTGACACCTGACAGATGATAGGTTATCATAGTGATGAAGCCGCCCGAAACTATTACCATGGCTGAAACAGATATTTTTATGGTAAGGGAGTAACCCGACAGGAAATAAGATTTATTTTCTCTCTCAATGCCTTCTGCAGATATAATGAAAAAACTCCCGGCATCACGGCCTTCTGTTATACTTCAGCGGCCAGATATAACCCTTAAAATGAAAAAGTTGATAATTGATGAAATAAAATAGTTTAATTGTATAATATTTATTATCACGGAGCAGTTAATTTTATGCAAAAAAATTACAATTCAATTTTATAATTATGTCAGGACGAATTTATTTCCTTTTATCTGCTTGTTGCTTATATTTTTCTCAGGTTACAGTTTTTAGTCAGCAGATTACCGTCTCCGATTTATCAGGGGCTGAAAGAGTGGTAACAGTACAGGATTTAAAGCAGAAGATTAAAACTCTTCACCCGGCAGCAAAAGCTGCTGTTTCCAGAGGTGAGAAGCCGGGACAGTTTGCAGGGGTTAATTACCGTTATGCCGGTAATGTCAGACTGCTTTCCGAACCTCAGAAAAGCCAGATAACTTTAAGGCAGGACGGTATAATGGATATCGCAGGTAAGAGGTTTATTCCGCATCCTGATACGATATATGTTGACCCTGCAGGCGATCTTGTTTTCAGGGCTGAAAAGGTTGACGAAAAACAGATGCTGCTGTTCAGGCCATCTTTCTCATCTGTATTTGATGAGGTTGAGATTCCGCAGCAGGAAGTAAAAGTCAATCTTGCCAATACGGTGTCTCTGGCGGAAAAAGTTATCGCTTCAGCAATTGGTATTAACAATGCTTATGCGATAAACCTGCAGTTCGACAGCGTGACGTTTCTGCTTGATGAGGCTAAGGAGGGTAAGCTGCTTGCAACACTTGTCGGCCAGATAATTATGACAAATCCGAGAGTTGAAGGAAAATACTCCAAAAACGGAGGTTACCGGCTGGTCTTTAAAACCGAGGAACAAACCGACCTCAGGATTTATACCACAATGACTGCCAAAAAAGAAATCAAAATGCTCATCTGGGGTACCGAAATTCCCGCAGCAGATATAGGTAAATGTGAACTTGGGGTATTTCTGCTCATCAATATGGAAGGTAAAGTAACTTTAACCGCCGAAATACACCAGGGCATCAACCTGGAACTCGGAGCAAAAGGAGGTACATGCTATTATATCCCGACAAGCATCGAAAATATCTCCTCCCTTAACCACTGGTGCGATGTAAATTATGAAATTAAAAGCGAAATAAAAGCTTTTGCAGGAGTTCAGTGTGCGGCAAACCTCAAAATAAAAGACTATAATGCCCTTTACGTTTATGTGAACGGCGGTATGGAAGGGACTGTTAATACAACCGGACTTAATCTCTCAGCCGATATCGGTTTCAGAATAAAGGCAGGCGGTAAGGTGGTTTCAAAAAGCTTCACCGTTACCGACCAGTATTTTTCACTATGGAAATACCAGAAACCCGATATGAAGGGCTATGAGATGATAATACATGAAGCATGCGCTTATGGTGATTATGTTGCCGGAGAAGTTTATTCACTCTCCGACAGCAAAACGGTGCCGGGAGCCAAAGAGAAAATACCCTATAAAGGAAACCTTACGGTTATTGTAACTCATCCCGATAAGACAATAAACCAGTACCAGACACAGACAGGTGATAACGGCATCTTCATTGCAAAAAATATCCCCCTGAAGAAAGGGGATCAGGTGAGGGTAAAACATCCGGATGTAGCGGAGCCCGGTCAGCCGGCAGAAGTTACTATACCCTTCAGGGAAATAAAACTCTTCTCGGCAGATTATTTTACAGGAACTGCTGAAGGTTTTGTATCAGGTAGCAAAAGCCAATGGGCTAAAATTGCAGGAGCTTCCGGTCAGGCTGTTTCAGCAAATATCATAAAAGGAATAAACACAGGGAAGGCCTCATCAATAAAAGGCATCATCCCGGCCGGCGAAAAAATTCAAAAGATTAACGAGTTCCGTAACAATCTTGTGGTGTACCTTGGATCTGTGGAATTTATTTCCCGTCCTTCCTCAGCAGGTCAGGTAGTCCTGAAAAACCCAATTGCTGCCACCGGATCGTCACAGCCGGCGAAAAAAAATACCGGAATGGTTAATAACCCGCTCGGTCTGTTCAGAATCACAAATCTTGACTTTAGCCCCGGACAACAGGTTAAAGCCAGAATCGTTGTTGAAGGTTTTGAAGTTGAATCGGAATGGATTGAAACAGACGGCATCATGGTTTCAGGCATTGAGCACGAACGACTACGTATGTCGGCAGGTCCCGGGAAGGAGAATATTTCAGCACTTAACAGCTTTGTTATTGTAAGTGCTTTAAGCGGGGAAAAACGTCCGGAGGGTATGCTGAAATTATTGAGAGGTGAAGATGCCCTACATGGTTCGGTTGTAAATTCCACCCCCGTACCGGAATTTACTGAAGTGAAAAAAGGGGTGGTATGGTTCAGCAAAACTGCAGAACTGAAACCTGTACCCGGAAATCCTTCCGCTTCAATAGCCGAAACAGGCAAATGGGACCTGACTGTTCAGTATTCATCTCCGCTCGATGCCATAAATCCTTCAAAAAACAGAAAGCATCCGTTTGAGCTGGTTTCATATAAGTTTAAAAACCAGGAACTTGGATATTCTGTCTTCAGCAACGAATGCCTGTCATGCACCTCTCCTGAAAATGTTGCACGGAAAATAGGTACACAGGCTAAAAGGGATTTGCCCGGTTTTCAGATACTGACAGCACCTGCTCCTTCGCCTGTTTTTCATTGATTGTTTTCGCAGGTTCTTCATGTGCAGAAAGAATGGTGAAGGTAATACTTAAAGCAAAAACTGAAAATAAAATCCGTTTCATAATACTGGTTTTCGTCTTTTTTCATGATAACCAGTTCTATAAAATATTTTAAATTATGGAGATGATAATATACTTTTATTGTAGCTTTCAACGTTTACTCCATTCCTGTAATTCTGAAATATGTGTGGATCATTTTTGAATCTGTTTTTGAGAATTAATATGATATTTTCAGTATGTAAGTATGGCAGCAAAGTTGTTCTGAACTGATATTGAATACCTGAGGTTCTCAGAATTGTTATGGATTCTTCGATTTTATTAATCATTCCGGGATCGTTGCAATTTGTAATCAGTTGATAATCTCCCGGAGTCAGGATCGTTTTGATATCCATTGAGATAAAATCAATTAAGCGATCCTTAATCAGGTTCTTAATCATTTGTGGATTAGAGCCATTTGTATCAATCTTTACGGGTAATCCTGTCTGCCTGATTCTGCGGATAAATTCCGGCAGATCCAAATGGATTGTCGGTTCTCCGCCTGTCACAACAATCCCGTCGAGCCATTCTTTTCTGTTTTCAAGGAAGTTAATAACTCTGTCTTCATCAATATCCGGGGTCGAACTGAAAATTTCAGGTATAACAAGCGATGGATTATGGCAATAACCGCACCTGAAGTTACATCCTTTTGTGAATATAACAGCACTGATTTTACCCGCCCAGTCAATCAGACTGTTTTCATATATATTCCCGATTCTCATGGCATATCAGGACTCTTCCTGACGGATGCTTTCTGAATGAATTAATTCATATTTATCAATATTTTCCGAATGGCCCGGATTAATGACAGTATCATTGAATCTGAAAAGCACCCTGTCGCTGAATTCACGGCGCTTACCTTCATTCCATTGGCTGACCGGGCGCATATACCCGACAATCCTGCTGAATACTTCGCTCGCACTGCCGCAAACGGGGCATGAAAAATGTTCTCCGTTCAGATAACCATGGGATGGGCATATACTGAATGTAGGAGAGATCGTGATGTAAGGCAGGTGAAAAGAACCAGTTATTTTTCGTATCAAATTCTTTGCAGAAGCGGCCGGCATCTTATCTTCACCAGTAAAAATATGGAGCACGGTACCCCCGGTATAAAGTATTTGTAAATCGTCCTGATGGATCAGCACCTTAAAGATATCATCACTATAGTTAACGGGAAGATGTGTGGAATTTGTATAGTATGGTTCTGCTCCTTTCAGATAATCTTTGTGATTGGCTGTAATAATATCGGGATACTGTACGGTGTCAATGCGTGCAAAACGATAGGCGGTGCTTTCAGCCGGAGTTGCCTCAAGATTGTAAATATTTCCTGTTTCCTCCTGGAATTGAGACAGGACTTCCCTCATAAAATTCATTACTCTTATGGCAAACTCTTTCCCTTCTTTATCAGCTATGCCGGCTCCCAGAAAGTTCATGCAACATTCATTCATCCCCACTATACCGATCGTGGAGAAATGATTTTTCCAGTAACTTTTAAAGCGCTGGTAAATTTGTCTTAAATAGAATTTTGAATATGGATAAAGGCCTTTTTCAGTGTAGTATTCTATAGTTTTTCGTTTTATTTCAAGACTGGTTCTGGCCAGCTCCATGAGATTTCTGAGACGTTGGAAAAAATGAGTTTCCGATTTGGATTCATAACCGAGTTTCGGCAGATTAATTGTGACAACACCAACTGATCCGGTAAGCGGATTGGAAGCGAAAAGACCTCCTCCACGCTTGTTCAGTTCACGCTTATCGAGACGCAACCTGCAACACATGCTGCGGACGTCGTCGGGTTCGAGATCGGAATTCACGAAATTGGAGAAATATGGAATCCCGTATCTGGCTGTCATTTCCCATATACCGTCATAGTCATGGTTTTCCCAGTCAAAATCGCGGGTTATATTATAGGTTGGTATGGGAAAGGAAAAGGGGCTTCCGGTAGCATCGCCCTCGCACATAACTTCAGCAAACGCCTTGTTTAAAAGAATCATTTCCGCCTGATAGTCACCATATACTGAGTCGATGAGTGTGCCTCCATATACAACAGCCTCATTTTTCAGAAAGTCAGGAACAATAAGGTCCATTGTAATATTTGTAAACGGAGTCTGGAATCCCACACGGGTTGGAATATTTATATTGAAAAGAAATTCCTGTAATGCCTGCTTTACCTGCTGGTAATTAAGGTTATCGAAACGGATAAACGGGGCAAGCAATGTGTCGAAGTTTGAGAAAGCCTGGGCGCCGGCAGCTTCGCCCTGCATTGTGTAAAAGAAGTTTACGATCTGCCCCAGGGCTGTACGGAAATGCCGGGCAGGTTTTGTCTGAGTCTTGCCGGCAACACCTTTGAACCCTGTTAAAAGAAGATCTTTCAGATCCCACCCTACACAATATACACTTAAGAAACCAAGGTCGTGAATATGAATATATCCCTGCCGGTGGGCGCTTGCTATATTGTCGGGATACAGCTTATTGAGCCAGTATTGAGAGGTGATTATTGTCGAAATATGTTGATTCAGCCCCTGTAGTGAATATGATGAATTGGCGCTTTCTTTAACCCTCCAGTCACCCATACCCAGGTATTCATCAATTACCTCGATATTAGTGAAGAGTTCTTTGGTGTTACGAACCAGTTCACGTTGCTTACGGTATAAGATATAGGCTTTTAATAACTGGTAATCACCGTGTTCATAAAGCACCATCTCCACATGGTCCTGTACAAGTTCAACAGTAGGATTGCCATTGGTATTCAGGCTAAGACGTGTTAAAACCTTAAGGCAGAGTTCCCCGGCTTTTTTACGATCGGGTTTCCCGGTTGCCCGCATGGCTTTGAAAATTGCATGTTCAATTTTTTCAGGATTGAAATCAACGATTTCACCATTGCGTTTGACGATTTGCGAAAAATGAAGTTCACCATTCATTTTATTACTGAATTAAGTTAATAAATGGTAACTTGCGGGGAGTTTGATGAGAATGCCTGTAAACAACAGATATTCAATCGCTTTTCACCCGAAAGCTACGAAACATCTGTTTCCGGCAGGTCTTCTGACTTGTTCCTGTTTTATCGCCTTCCCATTTCTGATTTATTGAAACAGTGGCAAAAGTGATAAAACCTGTTTTGGAACTTACAGCTACGGGGATAGTATTGGATTTACACCAATTTCCCTTTTAATCTGTTAAGAACCGGAAACGAAGCAAAAATAATCCTTCGCTTACATGAATTTAATATCTGTTTTGGAAACTTATTAAGATATATTTTTAAGTTATCAACACAGATTGAAACACGGCGGTTTACTGTGTGATGGTCTAATGTGACTGCTTTCCTTCCCTGAGGGTGCGGCGGATAATAAAAAAAGGCACTGTTGAATTTATCTCAGGTGCCTTATAATCCCCGCAGGATGAGGGATATCTTAATTTTATCAGGAAGGGCAGACAGAAAACAATTAAGATTTATAGCGGATACATTAGATCTTTAAATTTACCAAATCCAGTAATTGCCGTAACACTCTCTCCGAGTGCAAAGATGCCGACACTTTTATACCCTATGGCCACGACTCCTACAGCCAGGTACCCAATTGCAAGAGCAGAAACCGAAATTATTCCGATACCGAAACAACTGACACATATAATACCGAAACTGAATACACTTATTGTGAAACCGCCAAGGCAGATTGGAGCGAGTGTGAACAATCCCCTGGCAATAAAGGTTCCTAAGGCAACAATGCCCGTTGCTTTTGCTCCGATGGCAATGACTCCTTTTGCATGACGCATTCTACCTTCAGGCTTATCAAATCCCAGGTTAATTGAAAGAAAGGGAAGGCCAAATATCTTTTTCTTAGATTCATGCTGATATTGTATTAAGGCAAAAGCCTTCATTTTATCAGTGGCATATTGTTCCAGCCTTTTTAATAATGATGTTTTTGATAAAACCTGTCCCTCGGAGGATTTCTGTTTCATGATAAAAACATTTTTTATGAATTCAATTAACTTATCCGGCCGGTACCGCTTTATCTCAGCGATTCTTCCGGATATATAACTTTCAAAGCATAATTTTTATTTCCGGTTGAATAATTTTCTTCAGAGTCTTCATTGTATCAACAATTGAAAGGTCTCTTTTTTTGTCAACAGGCCTGTCAGATACAACCAGTGATTCGGAATTTGAATCTTTATAAATTATTTTAAGGATATAAGAGAAGTATCCGCTTTTATTGTCCTCAGGTGATATTCCCGGAATATGCTTCCGGAGTTCCAGTTCCTTTATCAGCCTGTAATCATGCTCAAAATAAATATCACCTATTCTCTTTTTTATGTGGTTTCTTGTAAACTCAATTTCTCCGATGGTGCTGATTTTTTTCAGATCGGCTTTCAGCCTGGAATTTAAGTAAAATGCGAAAGCCATGACAAAAGGGAAGGTGCCGGGTATTATCAGATAGTTCAGATGCAGAAGCTGAATAACTGCCTGGTAAATAACCACCATGATCACTGACGTTAAAGCAAACAGGGCATATAACCGCCGCTTTTTCTTCCCGATAATCACGGGGTCATAATAATCAATCTTAAGGATTCTGTATCGCATGTTGTCGGAAAAGGGAGTTGTAAGAGTAGTTGAGGGGCCGCTGACAGAGGAGGAAAGAGGATTGCTTCACCGGTCGGCTGCGGTGCTTAAAAGCGTATTCGGGGCGATGGGTTAATGACCGGAGGGCAAAGGTAATTATAAACCAGAGGCCCGATTTAAGTAAATCCGGACAGGGTTGTTTTAAAATTTCAATCCTATATAAATTCCTGTTTGCCATGAATCACAGTTAAAGTATCCTTCAGTAAAACTTGTCAGCATGTCAAACCTGAGGCCGGTTTCTATCTTTTTTGAGTCAATTATGTTAACATTCATTGAGCCAATTAGTCCAAACAGTTCTTCCTTGTAGTGTGTTGTATTGTTTGAATAATACTCATCATAATCAGTCATTTCTTCTATTTTTCCATATGTGTTGATGAATTTATGGTATAGCCCGCCAAAATCAAATTTTAATCTCCGGAACAGATCCGGTAAAGGTGTTATCCTCACAGATATACTTGTACTAAAAGATGAAGCGTTTTGAAAATATCCTTCTGAATTTCTGTAAGCAAAGGCGCTCATAATTCTTGGAGTTACTGCAAAAAAATCATTCAGAGCGAATGACAATTCTCCGTATATACCAGGGCCTGTTATATCGCCCGAACCAAAAAAGGCTCTGTTTATTCCAAACCTTGCCGTATTTACAGGTTTAAGATACTCCTGGCCATAAATAAAACCGGAGATAAAAAGCAGTCCGAATAATAAAACTCTGTTTTTCATTGTTTAATGCGTTTAAATGTTCTTCTAATCTTAATATTATATAAAGCTGCCCATAAAGCAGAATTATTATCCCAGGCATAAACATTACCGGGAATCCGGATTGTAAAAAATATTCTGTAAATGGTAAGTTATAAAAACAATTTTAACATTTTGCGGCTCATAAAAGGGTATCAACTCCTTTAATTTTTATAGGATTTTCATGAAGTTCCTGAAGGTGTTTTTTACTACGCTGCTCTCAACGAAGTCCGGACAACTTACCCATATCAGGATGTGTCAGTTACAGGTTCTATTTTTTCATTTTGGTAATACTTTGCAACAGATTTTAAATTATGCCAATTTTGCCTGTCCGGTATATATATCTCAAATTTTCTCATTTTACCGGTGGTACTGATATAAATATAATTGTTTATTCCACTATGATAATAGGACAGGCTGATAAGCGGCAAGATCAGAAAATCAATAAATGTTGCAGGTTCATAATACACTGGTTTAAAATTGGCAAATTTAAACTTAACCAGTGGTCTTAATTCAGGGGAGTATTATAATCACTTCTGTAGATCCGGTACCTGCTCTGTTTACTTGAAGCATCGTTCCGGAAATTGTCTGCTGATGTCCTGGCAATTTCCTTCATTCTGATCCAGCATGCCTTATTTGGAATATGGAATTCAAAAATCCGGAGGCCGGTATCAGTGTAGATATAAACAAAGTTATTCATCCCGCTGTGATATGAAAAATAACCCGGAAACCATATCAAAAAATCAATCAGCGTGGAATTATTCATTCCCTCGTATCCTGAAAGCTTATATCTGATGCTCCTGATGTTTTGCTTCTGAATTGTTTCTGTCTTCCCCTCCGTATTGATTTTCACATAATCATCATAAAAGGATATCCGGCCGGATATTTTCTTAAACCCGACAGAGTAATTAATAATAAACAGGCTGATTATGAGTATGAGGACAGATGCAATTAACAGAATGGTAATCAGAATCGGTTTTAACCAATGATCAATGAAACCAACTATTAAAACAGTTATAATACCAATAAGAACGCCATAAACAGCATAATGCTTTACAGGATTCCTTTTTTTATTTATTAATTCCAGTGTAATCACAGATCTTACATTAATAAGCGGGGAGCAGATTGAAACTTTTGTCAATAAGAAGCCTCCCTGAAAACCAAAGTTATAATAAATAAAAATACCATTTTAAACCGGTTTCAGAAATAAATATAATTCAGAAATTGCTGATTCAGATAGTCCTGAATTGACCGGATTATTGGCAGTGTTATATCAGTAAAACCTCTGTTAACCTCCTGTAGTGGTGTTTGTCATGTATTTGTCGGGTTTGAAACTTTTTTCTACTGAATTAAACCAAAGATCACATGCCATGCAAAATCGGTCCAGAAATGAATACTCACTGCCGCCACGAAACCGTATTTTCTGAAATAATAAGCTGCAAAGAAAGAGAGAACCCCATTTAACAATACAATTTCAAACAAAAGAAACATAGGTATCTTTGCAAGGGAAGTATAATTGAATAAAAACATAACAGAGGGAAGATGTCCCAATGAAAATGCAAGAGCAGAAAATCCAGTAATAATCCAGAATAACAGATTTTTCCATTTGCCTTTAAATAATATCCGGGAAATAAGCCACAGCCAGAAAGAGATAAAGAATAGTCTGAAAATAATTTCTTCACCTATTGCAGCGACAACAGAAGCAATTAAGGAAGAAGGGAAGGGCGGATGAGGTATATGTCCTGCTAAGTTGAAATGACTTAAAGCAGTATCTGAGATAATAAAGAAAATGCCAATACCTGTTCCGATGATGGCAGGCTGAACGAATCTTTGATTGTTAGTAACATCAGGATCCCATATATCTGAAAAACCGAGTTTATTTGATAATTGCAATCCGAGAAATCCAATTCCTCCGTAAACCAGTCCAATACCAAAGAACAGTACTATTGCGATGACAGGTTTTGGTGCAGGTAACTCGTATGGTATTGATAATGCCCCCTGGGGCATGTAAACATTTATCCCTGAGAAGACAGCCAGAACCAAGACCAGAAAAAAGTAAATCCTCTGCGATTTTGATAATTTCATAACCTGGATTTTTACCTGTTAAAGATTAGTTGCGCCGGGCAGTATCCTGTCAGGTTATATGTACATAAGAGGCTTGCGAAGGGTCGGCCGTTAAAATCATTACGTTGAGGGCAAGCCGGATTCGGTTTGGGATTAATACTTATAAATGCCACGAAAAACAGCAATTTTTTATCCGGGCCTTTATCTGCCCACTGAACCAGTCAGGTGTGAGGCCTGATTAAAGTCTTGTTTTTTTGCGCAATTACCCTTAACGGTTTGCCGGTATAATTAGTAATCTTTACCCGACGCATCCCGGCCGGCGGCTCAATCGCCCGTATCCGGGTACAATGTTTCAGAGGCCGGGAAAGGAGGGTATGGCATGACGAGCTTATTAATTATACCCACCTTGTTAGGCAAAGTTCTTTATTAGTTATGTTTTTGATATAGGTTTATCAAGAGTATCCCAGATCATGGTATGCATTGAATAGTCAAACCATTCGTTAAAGAGTTTAAAGGTGCGTTTTTGAATCCAGAGATCTTCATCTGTATACCAGTGGTTCATCTGATCACAGAATATCTGATCATAATTTTTTCTTAACCATTTTTCCATTTCCTCAATATCATCAAAGTCAGGTAGAAGATAAACATCCGAATCATTCATATAATCTTGAAGTGGATCATCATTAGGATCAATCTCTTTAAGCCAATCGAAGAATGGTTTCTTTGGTTTGACAATTAGCGCTGTCCTATTTATTAAATCGAAATATACAGGAATTGGAATCATGACAGTTGAATTATAATTTGATGCGAATCTACTTTAAATCCTGAGTTTTTACATCATAATGTTGAGATTGTTTATCAAATCTTGATATTATCATTTGAGCTTTTTCTGTAACCACGGCGTCCTCATAATTTTTGCCAGCGAAATTAATAACTGAATCAATGGAATCAAACCACATTGTTGTTATGAATTCTGTCTCATTTTCAATTTGTCGACGGAGCAATTGAATTCCTTTATAGCCTGCAATTACTCTATTCTTTATGCCGACGAATATCTCTTCATTCAGGAGTTTTTCATGTTTGTCTGCATTTTCAAATGTTGTATAACCGTGCCAAATTCTGCAGATCATGGTAGTATTTTTAATATGATTACTAAGAAAATATCAATAAGACTGGGATGCTGTAAATTTTGCCTGTACCCGCTTGTTAGCCCTGGCTTTTGTTTTTAATCAACGAAAGTCTCCTTCAGGATAGCTTTGACCTCTTTAATCTCTGGTCTAGAGAGTTTTCCAAGGTCCTTAAGGATACGATGTTTATCTATAGTCCTGATTTGATCAAGTACTATCCAGCCGATTTTGTTATTATGTTTTATCTCAACTCGGGTTGGATAGTTTTTAGAACTTGTTGTCAAAGGTGCTATTACAACAGTCCTTAAGTGGTTGTTCATCTCGTCAGGTGAAATAACAACACAGGGTCTTGTCTTCTTGATCTCGCTTCCGATGGTTGGATCAATGTTTACAAGAATGATTTGGTATTGTCTTATTTCCATTCATCAAGGTTTTCTTCTTCAAAAATGTCTGGCATAATGAGCTTGTCGTCACCGTTTGCATGCATTTCTATGAAGGCTTTATCCCATCCTTTTCTAGGTCTAGTAAGCGGTTTGATAATAATATGCCCTTTATCTAAAATCATCTCAACTGTATCACGGATATTATACCTCTCGATAATGGTTTTACTGAACCTTATTCCCCTCGAATTTCCAATTTTTATAACTGATACTTCCATGGCTTAAAGATTTAACATGTAATTACAAAGTTATTACAGATTATTGAGATATCCAAATTTTTATTGATTTTTGTTTGTTGACTGTCCAGTAGCTGCAATTATCACTTTATAAGTAAGAATTCAGGGGAGCTGAATCTGTGCACTAAGCCCCGGGTTAAGGTTAACGGTTGGTGGTAATCGTAGTTGCCGGCATTCGGAGACGAAAACTGTCAACCGAAAACGTTGCCGGTTAGATGCTCCGAATATCAAAACTCCATATATCCAGGCAATTACGGTTACCGCATGTTGGTAGCCGGGTTTTATTATCAACCAGTCAATTAGAAATAAAATGTAATCATAAAGTTACTTTATGTAAAATATAGTTGCTTTTATGTAATTTATACATTACATTTGTATCGTAATCTTAAAACTCAAAAGTATGAAAACAAAAATTCTTTTCCCAAATCATTTTAAACGGATTGGTTGGATTATCTTAATTCCTTCAGCGATTCTCGGAGTTTTAGCAGTTTTTGATGTTTTTAAATTTGAATTTCTAGATAAAGCAAAGATGTTTGCACTTTATTCTGATGATTTTCTCCGTGGCAGTACAGTATTTGGATTTGTTAAAAACAATGTCACGGATGAAATTCTCGGGATTCTTTGCATTGTCGGAGCTATCTTTGTAGCTTTTTCAAAAGAAAAACATGAAGATGAATTTATAGCTAAAATCCGCATGGAATCTTTAGTCTGGGCTACTTATATCAACTATGCAATATTGATTTTTTGTATGCTGTTTTTCTATGATGTTGGGTTTTTATATGTTATGATATTTAATATGTTTACAATCCTTCTGTTATTTATCATTCGTTTTTACTACCTGCTTTACAAGTCAAATAAATCTACGAGCCATGAAAAATAATTTAAAAGTTGAAAGAGCAATTAAAAACATAACTCAAGAAGAATTGGCTAAACAAATTGGAGTCACCAGACAAGCAATTAATTCAATCGAATTAAATAAATATGTTCCATCTACAATCCTTGCACTTAAACTATCTCAATATTTTAACAAAACTGTCAATGAACTTTTTTCTCTCGAGGAATCCGACTAAATCAATTAAATTGCCCTAACATCAGCGGCAGGGTTTTTTTTAACATAGCTACCAGCGGGAGTCTGTGTAAAAACTTATTTTCAGGAAATAACGATAAGCAGCATGGCTCAATATTTTTAATTTGCGGGCTTGAATTTTTTTCATTTTTCAACAGGCCATTTTTAATACCGGGGAAAAATATCCGGCATCTGAGCTTAAAATAAGCCGTCTTTTGAGCCAAAAAATACGTAAACAACACTCCCGCAGGAGCATAATGATCTTTTCCACTCCAGGAACAGAGACACAACGGCTTAGGTTGTACCCGAATATCTCTACAGGGAATAACCCCTTGTTGTTTGTTGAGCTTGCACGGGGTGATACATAGGTGGTAATGTCATTATCACCGCATCGCTTTATTTCTTCTCCCGTGTGATAGCCTTTATCGGCCAGTACATTCAGCTTTTCAACCTGTAAAGGCTCTTTGCTTTCTATGGCTATGTCTGCCAATGCATGTGTATCGTTGACATCCCCTGTACTATATTCAACCAACAACTTGTTTTTTGCATCCACTGAGGCTTGTATATTGTATCCCACATTTACTGTATTACGGTGTAATACCACAGCTTTTGCATCGGCATCGGTGAGGGATATTTGTTCTTCCTCACCGGCTTCAAGGGTTTCTTTCAATGTATTATATGAAGCCTGTTTCTGCTTTTGTTGTGCTATTTTTTCTTCTATCTCCTTCTTGTCTTCTTCCCTGTCACTGTCATCCAGTAAAGCTTCATATTCATTTATCTTCTCATCTGTATATGCAAGATGACGGGCTATCTTCTTCTGGTTGAAGTTGTTTTTTAAGGAGTTCTGTCCCCTTATCCTGAAAGAATCGATAGCGATGGTTTCGCCTTCTATTAACTCCCATGTTTTTAGCAGGTAAACAAACCGGCGGAATATCTCCCGGAATGCTTTCCGGTATTTTTTACGAAAATCGGCTATGGTTTTGTACCGGGGCCTCTGGCCCGATAACAACCACATGGCTTCGAGGTTCAGTCTTGCTTCCCTTTCCAGTTTTCGCGTGGTGCGTATCCCGTTGTTATATCCTTAAAGGTAAAGCTTCAAGAGCACTGATGGATGGCAGGGTGGACGACCTTCTTCCTTGCATTCCACGTTGTTGAAGCCAAAGCTTTTAAGGTTAATAGCATCAACAAAGGCATCTATCACCCGTACAAATGCATCAGGGGCTGTTGCGCTTTCGAGGCTGAATATACTCACCTGGTTTCTGTCTTCTCCTTGTATGTGTTGCACGGCAGATGTAATGTTGTTATGGATACATAGTTAAGAAATCGCAGGAAAGTGTGGAAATTTAACCAGCATAGATTATGAACAATTGCAGGAGGTTTTTGCACAGTCTGACGGTTGATGGTATGGTGTCGTGCGGGATTGCGAAGCGATTTATTATCAGTATACACTGACCTTTTTTACGAGCCACAAACACTCGAAAACCTCTGAAACCCGCATGCACTATACCATGTGTTGTGCCGTCGCGCATTTTTATTCTAAATATTTTCTCAGTTTAATCAAATCCATTCCATCCGCTCTTGCATTAAATTGAATGTCAATTGGTCTAAAATCATTGCCAATCAGAAGTCTTAGCATTTTTTTATTGTCTGCAAATACAAATGAATCAATAGATCTGAAATTCTCTTTAATTGCAATTTTTATACATTCATTTATCAGACTTTGTCCAATTCCCTTTTTTTGATTTTCTCTATCAACAACCAAAAGAAACAATTCAAATCCTGTGAATTTATTTTTCTTAAATGCTAATACTCCTGAAAATAAACCATTTGTCTCATGAACAATATAATCAATTCCATTCTCTTTATGATTTTTAGTCAGAGTTTCGATTGTTTCCTTGTCATATTTTTTTAAAGAATAACTAAGGAATTTAAAAGACTCATCATTATTCAAGCATCTTGATAGTAAATCTGTTAAATTATCAAAGTCTGTTTTTACTTCTATTGGTTCTATTAATCGTATCATTCTGTTTTATTAAATAATTAATGTCATAAAAATCTTGGTCGGTAATGTTTTTTTCAAATTATAAAAAAGGTAAATCTTTTGTGTCTTTGATATCAGTGGTTTGAACATTGTAAGCTACTTCGGTAATGTTATTACGTAGCATTATCTGGCGGCTTTCGGGATCGGAAGTTGAGAGTTGTTTTTCCCCGCTTTCTTTGATTTGATTTTCAATCTGAACAGTAGCCCTGAAGACTTTCTTTATAGCTTTTGGATTATCTCTCGTGAAATTGGAAATTGCGTTATGATCAGGCCGGAGACACTTTAAAAGCCACATCACCTCAATATTGCGTCTGCATTCCTTTCCCAGGTCGCACGATGACCGTACTTTATTGAGATACCCGTAAATGAAGAGTTTGAGCAGATCGGAGGGGTGGTAAGCAGGAGGGCCGTTTTCGGTAAAATCGGTTCTGAAACAGAATCCTTCAACAGGAAGGCTTTCGACGAAAAGGTCAATTATCCGCACCTCATTATCTGGATCAATACTCTGATCAAGGGATACCGGGGAAAGAGAGATCTGGTTTCGGTTATGTCCTTGTATGAATTTCATGAAGTTAAGGTACAAAACCCACCGTTTTACCGGAAATCACCAGCCTCAAAGTTATGAACAAAAAGGGGAGGTTTTCAGACAATCTGACAGTTTGGCGGTATGTTTTTGTTGCCGATTTCGAAGCACTGTCCTGTCAAGTTACTACTAATTTTGATAAGAGCTGTACCGCTCGAATACCTACTGCAGCGGCAATTAACTATACCGCATGTTGTGGTGCGTTTTTTCTTGAGTTGTCGGGATTTATTTGTATTTGTCCACCGATTGCTCTTAATACTTTCATTATTGTCTCAAATTGAGGCTTTGCACCTTCAGATAGGGCCTTGTATAAGCTTGGTCTGCTTAATCCGGTTTCTTGAGCAATCTTTGTCATTCCAATTGATTTTGCAATATATCCTATTGCTGTAATTACATCGGAATCATTTCCTTCTGCCAGAACAGTATTAAGATATTCTGCAATCATTTCGTTACTGTCCAGGTAGTCAGCTATATCAAATTTTGAAGTTCCCATTTCTCTATTTTTTAATTCTTTTTAAAATCTTTTTTGTCTTTTCAATATCTTTCTGTTGAGTTGATTTATTTCCTCCAATGAGTAAAATAATGATTTTACCGTCAGCTTCTTTAAAATATACTCTGTATCCTTTTGCATAGTCAATCTTTAATTTCCGAATCCCATTGCCAACATATTCACAGTTCCCAAAGTGTTCATCATTCTCAATTTTTTGAATACGAAACAATATTTTAGCTTTGGCTTTTAAATCTTTGAGTTTTTTTAGCCATTTATCAAACTCGTCTGCTTTCTCAATAATGTAAATTCATTTCGCTGTATTCATTTGGATACAAAATTATGAAATCTTTTCTATTCATGATAGATTTAATTCAAAATTCTATATAAACTTTTGACATCTATAATATTTTGGTTTCTTTTCTTAAAATGCACCACAACGGTTTGGCGGTATAATTAGTAAGCGTACCCCGCCCTTCAGGCGGGGCGGCGCAGTTTTTGCAATCCGGGTACAGGGTTTGATCGGGAGCAGGTATCCAGTCACGATATAGTTTTACTGTCATTGCGAGTAGGGATAAAGTCCTGCAAAAACCCTGTCTGACTGGTGCCCGCCTTACCGATGGCAATTCGGACAGGCAGCCAGGCAGGCATGACAAGCTTATTACCCCAACCGTCCGTGTTAGCTGCAGGGAAATTTTATTATTTTCATGAGAGGTCGTCCTTTTCTCTTTTAGCAGCAAATCTTGCAAAATACCAGGTATGGATGGAAGGCTCATTACGCAAACACATAGTTCGATATATACTTTAGAATTTTTTGAATGCGTAATGTGCCTGAGAGCCGAAGGGACGGTATTGTTCTCAGTTTTTCTTCGAATATTAAATAAAAGGAGGCATTTATCTGGGTGAAGATCTATAGGAATAATATAAAAATGAAAGCATTTAATTTCTTACAACAATATTCTTACATAATTGATTTTATAAATTATTTAAACTTGCATATCATTAGGACTGGATTAGATTCTGGTTTAATTTTAGAAGCCATATCTACAAATCCAGAGTTTTTTAGTGCTAGCCTTTCACTATTTGTCATATTTTTAAATCTCTCAAGGATGGTTGAAGGCATTAACCAGAAAATTAAGTTGTTTTCAACCAAAAATCCGGGCCATCTGTCTAATGTTCCGCTATCTAAGTCATTTATTAAATTTGTCCAAATGAATTGTTTGCCATCAGTAATTCTATATAAAACTGCATAAGTACTCTTTTTGAAAGGATAGTAAATGCTAAGATGCAAATAATTACTACTTGAATTAAAATCAAGAATTCTAGGTTTATTTAGGACAACATTATCTTTTTCATAAATAGATAATTTTTCCTGTGATGTCTTGTACTTTCCGTAATCAATTATAATTGAGGGGATTGGATACCCTCTTGATATTTCGAAAATTGTGTCAATATAATTATAATAATAAAAGATTTTATCCTTTGACTTTTGAAAACTGGAAGCAAGTGGATTATCATCTAGTGGTACATTTTTTATAAAACCTGTTTTGATATTGAATTCTCTATCTGTTATTAAGATAATACCGAAATCACTTGGATTACTTAATGATATCATAAATGATTTATCAGGAAGTTGTACAATGCTTTTTGGACGTGCTTTTATGCTAAGATGATATTTCCTAAGAAACTCACCACTTAAAGAATAGCAAACAAGATCATTCGAAAAATTTGATACGACAAAAATTGTATCTCCTATTAAAAGCACATCACAATTATCTTGATATTCCCCTGGCCCTCGACCCATTTTCCCAATCTTGTTAAGGAATTTACCTTGCTCCGAAAATCTGAATATATCTCCATTACCACTATAAGATCTGATAATAATGTCTTTACTAAAAACGGGAATATTCATATACCCGATTAAACAGTTGGGATTGGTTTCTAAAGGGAGATATCTAATTTCTGAAAAAAGTTCAGACATTTTTAATGGTCTAGCATTTGTATAATCAGCTGTAAGCTTAATTATATTCTGATTAATCGATTGGCTAATCCCTGATTGATCAATCATAAATAAGCCAATAATGATATTGATATAGTAAAATAGGTGTAATCTTTTTGCATTTTTCTTCATATTACTAATTGAAATAAAGGTTATTATAAAAGAATTGTTTATTTAAAATATTTTTCTTGTACTTTTTTATAATATTCTATTGATACTTTTGTTCATTACATCTCTGTCAAGGTATGTGCTGCAAATGCCGTGACAAGCTTTTTACACCTACCGGCTGTTAAAGAGTAGTTGCGCCTGGTAATGTCCTGTCAGGTTTGCAGCCTGATTACAGTCCCGTTTTTTTGCGCAATTATCTTTAACGGCAGCCTGTCTGATAACCTTTTCTGCCGGATCTTTTTGAACCGATACAAAGGGGTATAAGCACGGTCTGAATTTTGTTATGATATATTGCTTCCCCTGGAAAAGATATATCTGGTTTCGGTTATGTCCTTGTATGAATTTCATGCAGTTAAGGTACAAAACCCACCGTTTTACCGGAAATCACCAGCCTCAAAGTTATGAACAAAAAGGGGAGGTTTTCAGACAGTCTGACGGCCCGGCGGTATAATTTATTACAAATCTGTCTTGGGTCCAGGAGTTAAAGCAAAGACCATGACGAGCTTATGAATTATACCGTCCGTGTTATGGGGTCGTGCTATTTATTTTATCCTTTATATATATTTTGATTATGCCAGTCTACAAATTTTTGAGCTGGTTTATCAAATTGTCTTGATGGAAGAGTTATGAGATCTTTGCCATGATATTTATAGTAGTCTCTGCCATTTTCGAATTCTTCTTTAATTCGTTTTGATACCTCAATTTTGTAGTCATTTGTAATGGTCAAGTATCCCTTATCAAAAAGTTTGTGTAAGTCTGTCCTGAGTAATAGTCCATTTGAGATCGAATGTGGTCCAGATTGTTCATAAGGTTTGATATGTGCAGCATCCAAGACCGGTAACGTTTTTTCTCCACTAATAGCACATTTCCTATCATAGGCGTCTGTTATTAGAACTCTAAATGCTCCTTGTCCAAGTCTGACTCTTGTAAGTATTTCAGAACCATATCTATTGTCTAGGTACTCTTCTTCAACGACGAATTGATTCTTGTATTCTTTTTGCAAGTCAAATAGCCTGTATTTATGTAATAGAAATTCTATTTTGTCCCATAGATCTTTCCCATAGCCTATCGTTGAATCATATTTTTTACCTTGAACTAGATTTCTATGCCAATCACCTGGAGATGGCAACCAGTCAGACTCATTAAAAAAAACCGGATTTGAAAGAATTATGCAACCAATTGTAGAATATTGATCTAGGGAGTTATTTGGAGACCGATATGAATTGATTTTTTTGCGGAATTTATCAAGGGAGTCAATCCCGTTTCTTTGTTGAAAGACTTCCCAAGCAAAGTCAATCGGAAGAAGGGAATGAGATGAAAAAAATCCTATTCCTGCGATTTTGTTTATCGGACTTTTTAATCTGAGTAAAAAAGGTGCACCCGGCTTTAAAACATGAAATCTCAGTTTGCCGCCTGGTTGCCAAAAATTAATGTCTTCTGGTTCTTTTAATTGCAGGAATTTGAACCATTCCAAATCTGTGTTACCAATATAGTATTCCATGGTCAAAAATTATCGAAGGTTGCGTTGCATGCCCCATAACGATTGGCGGTATAATTAGTAAGCGTTACCCGACGCATCCCGGCCGGCAGTTTCATCCCCCGGATCCGGGTACAATGTTTCAGAGGCCGGGAAAGGAGGGTATGGCACGCGTTTTTGCAGTCCGGGTACAGAGTTTTATCGGAGCCGGTATCCTGTCATGATATTGCTAAAATGTCATTGCGAGCAGGATCAAAGTCCTGCAAAAACCGTGACGAACAGATGACCTTTATTGTACGTGTTACCGGCAGGTCTTTTTTAAGAGATCCTTACGGATTGGTCGAGAAGTTCAACATTAAAATTGATCTTTGCATTAAGAGCTTTAAAGACTTTAAGAATAGTCTCAAATCTGGCGTCAGTTAGAGAGTTCTCAATTTTTGAGATTTGAGCTTTCTGGACACCGACTAGTCTGCCAAGTTCTTCCTGTGTCATGTTACGCTTTTTACGAGCCTGCTTAATTGCTTCACCAAGCAGGTCAAGGCGCAATTCATATTCGAATGCTTCCCTCCTGGGCGTACCCTTTTTACCGATATATTTGTCGGTAATCTCTTCCAGACTATATGTTTTTGTTTCTTGTTTTTTCATCGTCTTGAGTATTTTTGTTGTAAGTATTGTAATCTAAGTTTATCAGCTTTCTCAATTTCCTTTTTAGGTGTTTTGTCAGTCTTTTTAATCATTCCATGTGTTGCAATCACGAGAGTCTCTGTTTTTTCAAATTTGTCCCAAAAAGCAAATAATCGGTAATAAGCCTTGTTAAAGAGTGTTCTGAATTCCCAAATCTCGCCGGAGAGTTTTTTGAATAGCGATTTGTCATTAATTAATTGTGCCTTTCGAATATTATAAATGATCTTTTCTCTGGCTTTTTCATCAATTTTATCAAGGAACTCAAAAGCATCTTCTAAAAATCTTACCTTAAAATATTCAGTCACGATTTTTTATTTATGCAAAGATACTTGTTTCTTTATTAGGAAACAAATTTAATTTGCGAAATGTTAATACTTACCGGTAACGGTTGGCGGTATAATTAGTAAGCGTTACCCGACGCATCCCGGCAGGGTCCTGATACTTTAGCCGACTTTGCCCTCCGAAGCGTTTTCTTTTCGCGAAGGAGGGGTAAGCTGTCACGGTGCAAGGCCCACCTTCGCTGAAGCTTCGGTGGGTAATAAAGGTATGGCGCACTTTTTGCCATCTTTCAGCTTCCGTAGCCTTCTTTGACCCCCGAAGTTTTAACGAAGGGGGTGGCGAAGGAGGCCGGGTACAGAGTTTTATCGAAGTCAGTATCCTGTCACGGTATTGCTTAAGTGTAATTACGGGCAAGATTAAAGTCCTGTAAAAACCGTGACGAACAAATGACCTTTTATTGTCCGTATAAAAGCTTTGTTGATTATTATTGAAATTTAACAATGCCTAATCTTTCAGACATCGTACAGGCAGACCATTTTTTTTATCCAATAAAAGCAACCTGACGCCACCATTAGAAATAAAAACAAGCCAGGCGCTCTGGAGGTTATCCTCAGTTCTGCTCCACAATTGACAATAACTTGTGTAAAAATTTGAGTTTTCATTCCTCATGGCTGAGAACAGGGCTGAAAAGCCACTTTCATTCGATGCCTCCAGACGTGATAGCGGATCTGAATACAATCTTGGATAAGCATAATCGTAGCCGCCTTCTGTCAATTTACTTCCTGCTTCCTGTCCCAGGTATTGTTCAAGGATAGTCCACTCCTGGCTACTTGGCACATGCCACCCTGTCGGACAAAGTTTTCCTGTATTCACAGTGTACCAGTTGTATAAAGCTCCATTGGCAGCTTTATAGGTAGCTGAATCATTTTTATACCAGCAATAGCCAGGTGTGGATAATTTTGCCCATACTGCTTCATCCGTTACTAATGGAATAGTCGAATTGTCATTGTATTTTGTGGTTTTAAGGTTTTCCGTCATCCAGACCTGGGAGCCTATTGTAACTGTATTATAAACATTATTGTCCGCATCACTTAATGTTGCAGTATTAAAAGTCCTGAAGGTCTGATCCTGACCATAGTAGGTACCGGAAGAATTTGCAGCTCTTATCCTGTAATGATAGACTGTTTCGGGAACTAATCCGGACAAAGTGACATTAACGATTTTATTTGTAGGCCCTGTTAAAGGATTATTGTCCGGAGTTACAATAGCACCATAGGCAGTTGATGTCCCATATTCAAATGAGACATTAGTTAAGGTACATGTTCTTACAAAACCATGCAGTTTGGCAGATGTCTTTGATACGGCAGTTACTCCGACAGTGATGGCTTTTGTATTTGGGAGTGCCCGAAACTTGGAAATGCATGAGAACCATTCATTATAACGGATCTCAAGGATGTTCTCAGTCAATTTTAGAATCTTGTATTTATCATTACAAATTATCAGAGTTTCGTTGTCTTTTAGGCTCCATGTACCACCATATGTAAATTGATATATTCTGTAATACTCAATATACTGTCCTCCAGGTGAAAAAATACTTGAATATTCTTCCGAATTATAATCATTACAAGCGAGGGATTCCCAACCCCAAACTGTTGACGATAGTAGATCGATATCGAACCTTGAACTTGAAAATATCCGGTCCCTTTCACAGCTACCGAAGAATAGAATAATATTACCAGCGACCAGAAAATGAGAGACTTTGAACAGTATATATTCCATAATCTTAAGATTCTTACTATTCAAATGTGATATTAATTTGAAAAATGATGAAGACTTCATGGCTGAATTTCGTTAATGAAGAAAATTAAAAATTCCAGATCTGTGTTATGAGAGTAATTTTTTTGTCAGGGTTTCAATGTGTTTGTACTCATTAATGAACACTAACTGCCGGAGGTAGTGTTCAGTAAGCGTTACCTGACACAGTATTTTTCCACAATCCTGATACCACGTCTCTAGTAATCGGGATGAAGGTGGGTATCTGGGTGCATGAACCATTACTAATCTGTCTTGGGTGCAGGAGTAAAAGTTGAGGATCCGCCAGTAGGCGGAGACGAAATCCCGCCTTGGCGGGGCAAAAAGTGTGACAACTTGTCCCGATTTTTCGGGGAACAACTTACCCATAGCACTTATGATAAAAGCATAGTCTCTGGTACGATATAATAACTTTGGTAAATTATTGTTCGTAAATAGATTAACATTTAAAAATCAGAGACTATGCAGTCACAAGTTACGAAAAAGATTGATTTCACAGGCAAACAACTTTTCATTGGCTTAGATGTCCATAAGAAGAGCTGGAGCGTCACAATCATTGTAGATGGGATGGAACACCGTACCTTCACACAACCACCCGACCCTGAATCTCTCAATAATTATCTTCGCCGTATGTTTCCGGGGGGTGAGTATAATTCTGCCTGTGAGGCTGGATTCTGTGGTTATGGTATTCATCGCAGGTTGCACGAGTTAGGGATAAATAATATTGTTATTAATGCAGCCGATATCCCGACAAGCCAGAAAGACAAGCTTCAGAAGCGCGACCCGGCAGATAGCCGCAAGATAGCACGGTCACTTGAGAAAGGGACTCTTCGTGGGATTTATATTTTTGACCGGGAACATGAAGAGCTTCGCAGCCTGAACCGGACGAGGTTCTATCTGATGCGGGATTTACGACGGAACAAGGGGAGGATAAAAAGCTTTCTGCAATATTACGGGATTCCATTACCTAAAGAGTTTGATAATAATCAATGGAGCTTAAGGTTTATTACCTGTCTTAAAGAGATAAAGAAGCAGACACCTGCAGGTCAGGATGCATTCTCCAATCATTTTCAATCTTATGAGCATCACCGGAAGCAGTTGCTTAATCTGAGCCGGCTTGTAAGGCTCAGAATAAGGCAGTACGACAATGATTTATATAAACTATTAACAGGCATATCAGGAATAGGACCGCTTACAGCATCAGCCTTAATAACAGAACTGGGAGATATTAACCGTTTTAAGAACATTGATCAGTTAGGCAGTTATGTTGGTCTTATTCCCAGGGTAAGAGAGAGCGGAGAAACCACATATACCGGTGGAATAACTTTCCGTTGTAATACTTTTCTGCGGACACTTCTTATTGGATCGACGTGGCAGGCAATACGGAATGATCCTGCGCTGATGCAGTACTATCATTCTCGTCTGAATGGAAGCAAAGGGCATAAAATAGTAATCAAAGTGGCACGTAAACTGTTAAATCGCATAAGATATGTAATGAAGAACAGGAAGCCATACGTAACAGGAGTGGCATAAGAAAACAAAACCTATAAGGTCAGAAAGAGATGAGGGATAACGTAAAACACGGCATGTAACTTGCTGATTACAAACCATAGCATACGTACCCTTACTATAAAAAATGACAAGTGATTGCAGCAGAGAATGTAGCTGACCACAGATAGCAGTGTGATTTTATAGGATTTTTGAAGAAGTTTATTGAGGTTTTTTTCATAGTTTTGATCTGTACACGGGGAATATGCTTTTCATAGCATTGTCCGTGTTAGCATTTCGTTATTTTTATGGTCATTGATTATTCGACATTTTCAAACTCAGTTATCATTTTTAACTCATCAATTTTTATCGAATGTACTTCTTGTCTATCAATTCTTTTATTTACTCTTCAAATCATTTCTAAATGACATTGATGCTCCGACAATTACACATATCATTGCTATGATTCCAAAAAATGGCCCTTTATTCGTTGACCATGTCAGATTATTATAATCTATTGATGCTATTTCCACAATCATAAAGATAATTGCAGCAATAATTGCTCCGATTTTAATTGTTTTCATCTCATCGTTTTTAAGTTATTAATTAATTTGTTATTGGGTTGTATCTTGGCTGAAGGTAAAAGTTGGTGTTTATAATCAAGGTGTTATAGAATTTTCGCGCGTCTTGTATCCTATCAAAGTTAAACCAATTATTGCTGTCTGTTTAGGAATCTAACGGTTAAAATCGTGAGGCGAATGAATGCTAACGGTTGAGTGTATGTGCCTTAAGGGATTGCGGAGCAGTTTCCTGTCCACCGATACGAAAGTTTGAGCGGGCTACAACGCTTGAATAACCACCTGAAACCCTTATGGCATATACACTTTGTTGTGCCCTGTGCATTATCGGCTGTCTTTGAATTCTTTCCGGATTATCTCTTCAATCTGGGATTTATTTTCAGGAAGATGATTATAAGCAACATCCCAAATAATTTCATAATCAACTCCAAAATATTCATGAGAAATTTTGTTTCTTAACAAGTACATCTCAGCCCAGGGTACGTCAGGGTATTTTGATTTTATTTCAACTGGAATATTCTTTGATGCTTCTCCAATAATTTCAAAATTTCTAATAACTGCATCTACTGTTTTATAATCCTTTTTAAAACTCTCAAAAGTATGTCCTGCAATATATTCAGATATTCTTGACATTGCCATAAGCAAATCATCTAAGTACACATGGTATGTCCTGATTTTTTTCTTCACTATCAGATGTAGATTACCTGATTTAAGATATTCTCTTTTATTTGGTCTTTCAATGCATTCTTTGTTACTAAGTCTATTTTCCGTTTGAATACTTGTTCGAGATAAAGTTCAAGTGAAAAATATCTCCAACCTATCGGCCTTTCTAATTCAACTAGAATGTCAATATCACTATCTTCTGAAAAATCATCTTCTGAAAATGAACCAAACAGTCCAATTTCTTTAACGGAATAATTTTGGTAAAGAATTGGTTTTAACTCTTTCAGTTTTGCTAGTATGTTATCCTTTGTAAACATAATTCAAAAATAACGATTTCATTTCAATTGAAATATGGTTTAAAGGTCTTTTTTGCATTGGGCACAACGGCAGTCTGTCTGATAACCTTTTCTGCCGGATCTTTTTGAACCGATACAAAGGGGTATAAGCACGGTCTGAATTTTGTTATTATAAATTGCTTCCCCGGGAAAAAATCTTTCTGACAGGCTTATTTCTCTTCCCATAAATTCCCGGAAAGCCAAAAATAAGGTTAAAAGTACCCTCAGATACTCCTTCAGACTATTTCCGGACATAAGGAGTTTGAGCAGATCGGAGGGGTGGTAAGCAGGAGGGCCGTTTTCGGTAAAATCGGTTCTGAATCCTGATCCTTCAACAGGAAGGCTTTTAACGAAAAGGTCAATTATCCGCACCTCATTATCTGGATCAATACTCTGATCAAGGGATACCGGGAAAAGAGAGATCTGGTTTCGGTTATGTCCTTGTATGAATTTCATGAAGTTAAGGTATAAAAGCCGCGGACTTCCAAAAAGAAAAAACCCTGATAGTTATCAACAAAAAGGGGAGGTTTTCAGACACTCTGATGGCCCGGCGGTATGGTTAGTTGCCGATTTCGGAGCACTGTCCTGTTAAGTTACAACTAATTTTGATAAGAGATGTATCGCTCGAATACGCACTAAACCGGCAATTAACTATACCGCTTGATGTGCTTTCGTGCATTTTTTTCATATTCTTTCTTTAATAAATTGCGGTTTATTTCATTTCCATGTCCAGGCAAAAAAATGTTACAATCAGTATTTAACAAGTTTCCCCAACTTTCAATCATTTTAAAAGTATCATCTGCATATGGAGGAAATATTGAGTTCTTAAATATTCCGAACATTGTATCTCCAACAATGGCAATCTCATTGTCAATAAGTATGCTTACTGAATCATTTGAATGGCCAGGTGTTCCAATTACTTTGATTCTACTATCTGCAATATTCAGGTCATATTCATCAATCACAAAAATATCTTGTTGAAATGGTTCAAAGCCAAATTTTCTTTTGCCTATAAGGTGTCCCAACTTAGCAATAAGTTTAGTAAAAAGAAATGTTCCGTTGGGCAACTGGCCATATCCATTTATAATTGAGTCTGAGGCCATTTTTGAGGCAATGACTTTACAATTACTTTTTTCTTTTATTGCTTTTGTTGATTGGCAATGGTCAAAATGTGTATGAGTCAATATTAGTAATGAAATTTCTTCGAAGGTTATTTTTAACGAATTAATGTTCTTTGATAGTTTTACAAATGATGCCTTTGTACCGGTATCCACCAGAATAACTTTACCACTTTTTAAAATCAAATAAGCATTACTGCGTCCCGATAAAACTTGAATTATTTCACATCCGGTTTTTGTCTTCCAATTTCTCATCACTTTTCTTTTGAAGCTTTTTATTGCTTATTCGAGACAACATAATAAATAGATCTAAAGAGAGTTGGGTTAGTATAGTAAAGTTTTATCTCTTCAATATCACTTTTAAACAAGTTTTTGGTTTCAACATTACCTATTGCATTAATTTCACTTTCAAGTTGCTTATAATAATCGTTCCACCATACATTCTCATCAAGAACTAAAGTGTCAATTATTGCATAATTATTTTTATCAATAAAATTGAGTTTTTTGTAATGATTTTTATACTCATCATGTATAATTAAAAATCCCTTATTACACAATAAATCCTGCATTTTTAAAAACCCGGTTTCAAAACCAACCACATTCAATAAACCCTCTGCCAGTATAATATCGTAACAATTAGTTTGACTTTTAAATTCATTAAATTTGCCGCAGATAGTTTTAATCCTGTTCTGAAGATTTCTTTTTTGTATTTTTTCTTTCAGATAATTAATAACTATTAGGTCAGCATCCACAGCGGTGATAATTCCTGAAAAATTCTCTGCTAACCAAAATGTGGGGACACCTGAACCACATCCAATGTCAAGGATATTGCAATAATTTTGTCGTGGCAATTTAACACAGGCCTTTTCAAGGTATTTTATAAGACCTTGCCTGCAAACGTCCTTTATTTCGTAATATTCATTCAATTATCTGATAAATATTAAAATGATGAATTGAAATGTTAAAAATCCGATTAGTGCAATTAGAATTGATTTTAACAAGTTAAACCCTTGCGCCTTCTTAATTCCAATAGTAAACAAAGTTAAGAACCAGAAAAAGTAAATTGTATATAGTACCCATAACAAACTACGCCAAAAGGTAGGTTCATTTAGGAGTCTTTCATACTCCCGCATATCAATAACTCCTATCATGCTTAAAAAAGCATCTGTTAAATCATGCATTAAAGAACTCCATGTAGCAACGCCAATTCCAAAACCAATTATTGCCATAATATTATCAAAACTGCTTTGCCCGTTCATTAATCTTGATATAAGATAAACTGTAACTGAAGCTCCAATCCAGCCAAGATAGTATCCGGGAAATGCTAACAAGATATCATACAAGAAATATTTTTCAATAGGTATTGTAAGCCAGGGCTTAAAAGTTGACGGTGAACCACCTTCAAAATATGCCATTACATAGAATATTGTATATCCTAACGTCGGAATAAGAAAAGCAAAAAAACCATATTTGAGAGTCTTATCTCCTTCAAATAATGCTTTAAAGGTACTTTTAGGTTTATAAAACATCGAAAAGTAAAAAGTCCAGAAATTTGTTTTCATGTATTTCATTTTCAGTATTATTTTTCAAATAATTATAACGTATAAAACAAGTTTTTGCGCATGAAGCACTACGGTTGGCGTGTATATGCAGTAGCGGATTAGAAGCACTTTCGTGTCAGTTTATCACTAAGTTTCTTTAGAAGCAAAAACCTCCGATTTTCCACTTTACCCGCTTTTGCCACATACATGCTGTTAGCGGCTGGCATTCTCATTGTATTTAATGTCTGTTATTTCTAATTTTATCCATGTCCAATCATTACTTTCAAGCTTCCAAGTTGCGGTCATTTTATATGGAACTTTTATGCCTTCAAAAGACTTATGTTCATCAACAAGTAGAGCCCATTCGTGTCTTTTAGCATCAGGGTTATTGCCCATATAACGCATTGCAGAAAACCTGATAAAATCTCCTTCCGGGTTAAAATAAAATGTTCCGCTACCCGAAGTACCTTTATAAGTCATTGTTGCTTTTGCTGTTAGGCTATCTATTTGCTCCCAACTGATGTAGGGACTTAATGCCAGTGATGGAAACCATACCATTTCTCCTAAATATCTTTGGATAGTTCCTTCGTCCAACTTTTCACCTTTTTCATTTACTACGTTTATTAGTGAATTTACTTTAATAAGCATTTCTCCTTTGCCGTTTTCAAATTTATCTCTTCCCTGAAAGTTAAGAAAGCGGTTCATTTTCACATCTACAGTCCAAATAAATGCTGGGATTTCAATAGTGGTATATTGTATAGCTGTAGCATTCATCCAGTTTTCCTGCTCGGGTTTCATTTTCATTTCTGCCTTTTGTAAAACTCTGCCTAAATAAATATAGGGTTTTCCAATCACTCCGGAATGAATGAGCCAATTCTTTACAGGCAGCGGCAGATGCTGAATATCGTTTTCAGTGATAATTCTTTTTTCAAATGTTTGATTCTGGCTTAGTAAATGAATTGTCTCTTGCTGAACAAGTCTTTGAAAATTGTAATAACCAAATGAAATGACAGATACAAGTAATATGATAATATTGGGAATGGTGCCAAATTTAGCATCTTTCCAAAAGATGATGATAAGAATTTGGGAAATTACCACAGCTAAAAACCCAGGTAACCATGAATATTTTGAATTCACTATGAAAGAAATACCATAAGCCAAAAAAAGTAATGTTACTGACAACCAAACAATTCCTATTGGTTTAGATATAGGCAGTGTTAATTCTTTCACTTCCTTAAAACCAAAGCCTTTTACAAACCCAAGCAGATGGATTAGTCCATGTATAAAAATGATAATTATAAAAACGTATTTCATGAGGTTATTTATTAAGTACAACATCTTCAAAATTTCTCCTGTAAGAATAGGGCATCATTTTTTCGGCATAACCATATCTGATTAAAAGTAAAGGATGGCTACCTTCTACACCTAAGATTTTTGCAAGCTTTTGCCTTACTGTAGTTTCTTCGCAAGGCATATTAAGATGGGCATGACTTATTCCCAGTTTTGTTGAAGTTAATCCAAAACGTTGAAAGGCTCGTCCAATATTTATCCATGAAGCCACATCATCTTTATCGCTAATGAATATGGCAATTCCTTGTGTATGCTCTAAAATATCCTGTATTCGTTTGGCTTCACTTTTTGCTGAAACAAAATTTTTCATCACCATATTGCCGATGAGTTTACCCATATTAGGCAAACCCATCGCAGCCGTCCATAAACCATCTTTAGTTTCTTCAGCTTCGCTTTTTGAATACCGAAACCAGCTTGTTAGTTCGTTCACAAATAACTTATTTCCGAATTGCAGGTTGTTGCCTTCTATAATTAATGGAATTACATTTTGAAATGAGGCTTTGCCATTTAAAAGTAGAATAGAAATTCCTTGAAATTTGAATGATGAGTTAAGTATTTGTAAATATTCGTTTGAAACTATTTTGTCAGAATATTTATTCCTGTTTGCTTGTCTTGAAGTAATGAAATCGAATAATGGGTCTGTCTTAACGTTTGATGCGTTAGCACTATTAAACAAAATCTTAATGCTTCCTTTTGCATCCTCAGGATAATGAATTGTGCATTCAAGTCCTTTTACAGAAGAGGCAATAATGATATTTTCAATAGCACAACCCAAACTAATGTATAAAGCATGATTGTCACTGTCAACCACAGGTAAAGCTCTTGAAAAATCAGGATGAATAATTATTCCATCGTCAATATCTTCAAATTTCCAGGGTTGTGTGTTGTGTCCTGATGGTGCTTTTATTGCACACTCAACCAAAAATTTAAATTCTTCTGTTTTCATTGTTATCCTTTTTAGTTATTCATTTGTCATTTATATATGCTTGCCGCTAACGGTTCGCGGTATAATTTCGTAAGCGTTACTCGACGAAGCATCCGGGCAGGGTCCCGGTACCCCGCGCCAGCGGGACCAGAAATCTGTCACGGTGCGAGGAGAGTACGACACGGTTTTTGCCGTCTGGATACAAATTTTGCTGAGCATTACGCGTGTCGCGGTACAAGTTTGATCGGAGCCAGAAAACTGTCAACGGTTCAGGATTTTAATTGCGAGCAGATGCGCGTGTCCGGGTGCAAGAACCATTACGAATTTGTCTTGGGTGCAGTTACTAAGAAAAAACCGTGACAAGCCTATTAAACATACCGTCCGTGTTATTGCACGTTTTTTATTCAACTTTTCTGATCGTGAATGGAATCTTCAATGTCATGGTTAAATTTCTACCCGGATTAAAGAATCCTACCTCCTTCAAGGTTGACAAATGGTCAATATACAGTTTATCAAAGATATTTGTGGCCCCAAGAGAAATCGAAATAAATTGATCCCTTACTTTTATTTGTCCACCAATAGAGATATCCATTAATGTGTATGCATTGGTAGGAGTTTCCTCTGAAGCTATATTCTCCTGTTTAAATACACTTGTAGAGGTAACCATCAGAAATGCTTTATTTAGAAAAGCCAAAGATTCCTTTTCAGCTCTGAGTTCCATATATATTTTTTTCGCCGGAATGAAAGGTAGATTTGATCCGCTTTTCTGTTTACCTGTAACTGAGGAGAATGTTGTTAAAAGATGGAGCCATTTCATCGCTTCAGGGTGAAAATGAATACCAGCTTCAGCTCCATATAGATATGAGTTGTTTTGTTTATACTCATAGATATATATTCCATTACTTGTGGTATCACCGGTAGGGGAAATGAAAATATAATTGTTGATGTTATTGTAAAATCCTGCCAAATCAATGGTCAGATTATCTACATGATAGTGCATACTTAGATCAATTTCATAAGATTTCTCCGGGATCAAATTCTTATCTCCAATTTCATACCTGGTTTCATGTTGCCCATTTGATGTCAGTTCAGCAAGATTAGGAGTCCTGAATGCCGAAGCAAAATTATATCTTAACAGAAGCTTTTCGGTAATGGAATATGTCGCACCTAACGATCCGCTGAAGCTATTGTATTTTTTGTCAAGCGCTTCCCGATAATCTGGCTGACCGTGATCACCTAATGCTATTGTTTTAATAGATTTGTCATCAAATCTGAGGCCTGTTTGAAATTTCAGTTTGTTAAAGAAAGTTTTTTGTAGGAGGAAAAATATCGAATTGTTAAATATCGATGCATCCGGTAATAGTTTTGTTTCTCTATCGTTCAGATTAAGATTGTTTTGATACATACCCTGATATCCAACGATATATTCCGATTTTTTGTCTGATGGTAAATATAGCTTAGCATCATAGGTTAGTGTTGCCAGTCTCATCTGAATCTCATAGACAGATGGTTCTCCAAAATGAATTAGTTCTGTGTTCTGATAAGCAGAATTAATATCCAGTTTCATTTTTCCCAGGTATAGTTTATTCTGTGTGGAGAGCAAATGTGTATTAAATTGCTGATAAAATATTTCGAGATTCCTGCCCCTTTTTGCTATTGACTCTATGGCTTCCTCTTCTGCCAGCCCGAGGTTCTGTCTGCTATAATCATAAAATAGTCTGCATGTCCCCGATCTTCCGGTAAATCCTGTATTCAGTTTGATTGAATACTCTTTAAACCTGGTATTTGGAACAAAATCTCCGCCCCCTTGAAGGAAGTCAGAATTTGATTTTTGGCCTAATCGGATACCTCCAAAGAAATGCTGTGATGATCCCTTTAAACCAAAGTTATTGGTAATTCCGAGCGTGTTGGAGAAAAGTTGCAGGTTATAATCACCTTCGATAGTTCCGATCGGAGCCGGTTTTTCCTTTATAAAATTAATCACGCCACCGATAGCATCTGAACCATAGAGAAGGGAAGATGGTCCTTTAATTACTTCAATGTCTTCAATTCCGAATTCATCAATCCCTAACGGATGATGGTCCGAATACTGATAGTTCTCGAATCTGACACCATTATTCAATATTAATATGTCATTCATTGAAAGTCCCCTGATAACAGGTTTTGATACCCCACTTCCTTTTGAGATCATATTTACGCCGGGTACCTTGGTAATAACATCAGTAAGATTTGGAGTTGGCTTTATGTCTGAGTATTCAAGTTTCAAGGCTTCAATTTTTATAGCATTTTCATGTTGAGTTGAACTATATCCTCCGGTTACTACTATTTCCTCAGTTTTGATAGTTGTTGTTTCCAGTGTTACATTTAGCTCGGTTTCTAAATCTTGAAGAATAATAGTTTCTATTTTACTTGTATACCCGATATATGAAACCTGAATCTTAATCTTTCCTGAAGGAAGTCCTGATAATATATATAATCCATTTTTATCTGCCATTGTACCTTTATTAAGCTCTGGCAGAAAAATAGTTGCACCTGAAAGAGGTAGATTATTTTGGTCTGTTACTTTACCTTTTAAAAGGTTTTGTGCGTATAAATCATAAAATAACAATATGAAAGCACAAAAGAAAAATGTCTTTCTCATTCTGTTAATATATTTGTTTTACAATTAGTTAAAGAGAATATTTAAGCTAAATGCAAAACAGGAGGTGCTCTTAACAGGAATGAGTATTTAGAGTTATTTAAGTATTGAAATGGTGTATGTAGGTAAGCATGAAGTTCAGTATAATCGAAGCTAATTAAGTAAGGGACAAAATCTTTGCTGACAAAGGTCGAGAACTGAAAATCACATATAAAGCATTTATCATTAAAGAAAGTTGTTGATTTATCTTTCTGGTCATGGTTGCAGTGATGATCATGATGGTGTTCGAGCTTAATCACTGTTGGCATGAGGAGTATCATGACCAAGAATATCGAGACTATATGTTTTTTATTTTTTGACATTTAATGCTATCTCATGATCAAGATACTTATTAAACAACCTAAGAGACTGAAGGTTTAAAGGTAGCGTTTTTTTTGTGGAATCTGTCAGATCTCAATTAATACCCGGGGACGTTAGAAATGTGCCATAACGTTCTGCGGTATGTGGCGTTGGCGCAGAGTCGCGGTGGCGCGTGTTTTTGCACTCGTGGTGCGATGCAGGGTTAAGCGGTTATTACTTTATTCTCGCGTTGGCAAAAACCGTGACACCGGCGGGAGCCCCCGGCGGCAGCCGGGGCGGGCCGTGGCGCCAACCAATAAACCTTCTTCTTTAGTTACCCAATTGTCGCGCCATGGAAAGCCAATGACATATACCGACCCGTTAGCGGCAGTGTTTATTATGGCTTTATTGTCACTATCACTCTTTTATAGCTTGTTAATTGAGGTTCACCTTTGTCAGTTACTCTTAAAATAAAATGAGCAGTTTCTTCCTTGTCAACTTTTGGGGCAACTATGTATGCTCCATGAGCATTTTCTGTTCCCTCAATCTTTATCAAGTTCTTATAGGTTCCTGCTTCAGGATAGTTAAACCACAAGAAACTGAAACTATCTCCATCGGGGTCGTACGTGTCAAACGCATCTAATCCGAAGCCTTGACCTGATTTAATAGTAATTATATCAGGATGGCTTAAAATTATAACAGGATTGTGATTTGCATCTTCATAAGACTTAACACACCAATCCATCCGTGCAGCAAAATCATTTTGAAAGTCATCTCTCCAACGCCATAATGTAACTTTATTATCCTTAAAAGCGTTTGTATCCACTTTTACAGTTCTTCCATAGTCACTTGAAATATAGGGTATATAATTATCCACAGCATTTGTCCAGATTTTTCTTGTTTCAGGTTCAAAAGGTACTCCCGAACCACCTTTTTTCTGAGTTGAAAAATCAGGCTTATAAAGCTCATATCTTCCACCCCAACCACCCCATTCAGGATGTTCGGCATTGTTTAATCCATTCAATATTAACAATAAAAATGATGGAGTATCTCCTTCCATTCCCCATGCAACATCAGGATAAGAAGCGCCAAGTGGTCCGTGACCTTGTTGTATATTTTGACTAAGCCATTTGTTGCTGATTTTACTATTGTCTATTCCTTGGATATAACTATTTATACCATTCCAGGTTGCACTTCCATAATCATCACCTGGACTCACAATATAAAACAAGTCTGGAAAATTATTTCTAATCCAAATACCGCTATCATCTTGGTCGGAAATAGCATAAACCCTAAGTTTTGATATCAATACTTCTTGCTCTTTTACAGTCTTTGTGGTTTTAATTTTATATAATGCTTGCGCAAGTGTATTAGAACCTCCCCAAATTGAAATCCATAATGGGCGTTCATCATTTTTCTCAAGTTCATGGATAATCCAATCAGAACCTTCAGAATCCTTGTTTTTCCCTACACCTAACATACCATATTCAGGTAACCCATTCTTAATTAATGGGAATAATGTTTCCATTTGCGGAAAATCTTTATCATGCTCTAAAAGATTTGGCTGTACTTTTCCGTATGCTTGAATAACTTTTTTGATTGATTCGGGATTGACCATTGTTTTATGCCAGCATGAAGTTGTTGCTATTAAACCTTTAATGTCAATCTCATTTGCATACAATAGTAACCTTACCAAAGATTGTGTATCGTCAGGGTCTGCCTCAATGTCAGTCAGAATAATAACTCGATTCTTTTGTGTACTTTGTCCGTAAAGAGAACTAAGTGTCAAAGAAATAACTAATAAAGTGAGATAAGTTCTCATGGTATTACTTGGTTTTTACTGTTTAAATTTAAGAATTTCCATTAGGCTGTTAACATTGCCGCTAACGGCAGTCTGTCTGATAACCTTTTCCGCCGGACCTTTTTGACCCGATATAAAGCGGTATAAGCACAGACTGATTTTTGTAATGATATATTGCTCCCCACGGAAAAAATCTCTCTGAAGGGCTTATTTTTCTTCCCATGAAGTCGCGGAAAGCTAAAAACAAGGTTAAAAGTACCCTCAGATACTCCTTCAGACGATTCATGGGCATAAGGAGTATAAGCAGATCGGAGGGGTGGTAAGCCGGACGGCCATTTTCGATAAAGTCCATTCTGAATCCATAATCTTTTAAAGGAAGGCTTTCGACGAAAAGGTCAATTATCCGTACCTCATTATCGGGGTCAATACTCTGATCAAGGGATACCGGGAAAAGAGAGATCTGGTTTCGGTTATGTCTTTGTATGAATTTCATGAAGTAAAGGTACAAAAGCCGCTGACTCCCAAAAAGAAAAAACCCTGATAGTTATCAACAAAAAGGGGAGGTTTTTAGACAGTCTGACGGTTGACAATATGGCCAGTAAGGGATTGCAGGCTTTTGCCTATCAGGTTACACGAAAGTTTGAGCGGGCTACAATGCTTGAATGCCCACTGAAACCCTTATGGCATATACACTTTGTTGGCGTTTCGTTGTTCATTAATTTAGTAACCATATAACAATGGATATTCAGTTATCGGTATTTGATAAATTAATCCCCCTTTTGTATCCTGACGGGCTGATAAAAAGGCTGTAAAGGTATTTCTTTCTCTCAGCCGAATCATTGACCAGTCATGTGGAGGAATCATAGCATGACAACATATTCTCAATTCGTATTGGTTATTTAATAGAGTGTAATGTTCAACAATAATATGCTGAGGATAAGTCCAAAAAATCTCCCATTCTGTATGATTATTGATGTTAATATTGGGATAATTTTGATTTAACCAATTAATAAATTCCATTTTTTTTCCTGATGCTAAATCACTAAGATTATTGCTGCTTGCCCAATCGATAATTTCAATATTAAGTTTTAGCCTTTCAATATAACCTTTTCTTTCAGCAATCAATGTTATATTAAAATCGGAGACAGAAATTTCATTACTCGGTCTGATTTCTACTTCGAATACTGACTCGTCAATCGAAATGAATTCTTTTGATAATGTGGCATTTAATTTTTCATTGCATTCTAATTTAAGATGTATATTTTCGGTCTGGTTTTGAGAGTTATTCAGCTTAATAATGAAAACTCCGCAGCCGCCTGATTAAGACCGGATTGAATCATATTTACTCTCAAGGCTAAATGAATATTCACTGTTATTATTTTCCTCTTTTTTACATGAAATCAAGGTAGTGATAATAAGGAAAATTATTAAAAAACTCAAATTATTTTTCATTTTCATTATTTATCAATTTATCTGAATGTAATAAAATGAACGTCACCCGGCCCGGCGGTAGGGTTAGTAAGCGTTACCCGACGCAGCATCCGGGCAGAATCCAGGTACCCCGCGCCAGCGAGGCCACAAAACTGTCACGGTGCGAGGCCCACCTTCGCTGAAGCTTCGGTGGGTAATAAGGGTATGGCGCACTTTTTGCTGTCACGGTACAAATTTTATTAAGTATTACGCGTGTCGCGGTACAAGTTTGATCGGAGCCGCGAATCTATCCCCGGTTACAAAGTTTGTGGCAGGCACTGGCGCAGTGACGAGGTACAAGCTGTCTCGGAGCCAGAAAATTGTCAAGGTGCAGGATTTTGATTGCGGGCAGATGCGTGCTTTGCCCACCGACTTCGTCGGCCATAGCCGACTATGTCGGCCGAAGGCCGAAGCGGAGCGAAGGTGGGTGTCCGGGTGCCAGAACTATTGCGAATCTGTCTTGGGTGTAGGAGCAAAAGCAAAAACCGTGACGAGCTTATGAATTATACCGTCCGTGTTATGGGCCAGGCCTTTTTTATTTGTCTCGGTACCAGAAAACTGTCACGGTATGCAAATCTTTTTTGATAATTTCTTGTTGTTTGTTTTGATGCAGCAACAATTTATATTGCATCGGCGCAGGGGAGAAAAAATTTTAAAATTCGTTTCCTAAATTTGCAAGCTCTTTGACAAAGCTTTGAATGAGAATCGGCTTGTGAGGCTTTGGCAATGTGCTTGCAAATACGGTTAATTGTGTGCCAACTTTGAGCCAATTATGAGCCAATTGAGCCAACTTTGAGCCAACTTGAAATTTCTATAATAGAAAATTACCTCCAATTGCCTCACCATACAAAGTCCCATATAAAACGTAAATTGCACTAGATCCTTTTGTCCCTCTGTTAATTAATAACTCCTTTTCTTCTAATTCTGACAGATCACGTGTTGCAGTTGCTTTTGATACTTCGAATAAAGACTGATAGTCACGATTTGTGATTTTCCCTTTTTCTTTTACGTATAGGACAGCTTGAACTTGTCTGTCATTGAGTCCAAGTGATTCAAGGTATTCCTTAAAATATATATCTTTCCTGAATTCCACAAAAAAGCCAGACATATCATAATAGTATGATGGTTGTGGTAATCCAGCCTTCATACACTCAGTAATAATTTTCAATGTTCCGCGTCCCCATGATTCAATGTAACCGCTTTTGAACAGAGCATTTGCAATATCAGGATTATATGGTTTTGAGGGATGTTTCGTTAGAAGATTTTCAATAGTCCAATTTTCTGGCAGTTGTCCCTCGTTCCAGAAAATAATTTTGTCTCCGTAGACACTTATCTGAATAGGAACACCCCCTGAATAATCCTTGTGTGCAATGGCGTTCAGTAATGCTTCTCTGATTGCTTCTTTAGGATACTCAAATTTCTCAACCCTTGTTATGCCCTCATAGCTGATTTCTGCTTTGATATATTTGGTAAAAAGCAAATCAATAGATTTTTCAATTTGCTCAAACAAATTACCGTTAATTTCATCCTGAAATTTCAAATTATCATCTGTCTGAAAATAGCCTATTTTGATGTAAGAGCCTGTTATAAAATTCTCAGGGGAAGGATGAAAGAGTAGTATTGCAGCACGTTTTAGATATTCACCCTCTTTTAATTGCAGATTTTCAAGTAGATGTTCATTCGAGTCTGTCAGACTTTCTTCGTTAATTCTTTGGCTTTTAGATGCTCGTTTACGGAAAAAGTCGAATGTTTCTTGCTTTAAATCTTTCACTGAGACTTTTGGAACCGGCGCACCATCCCAACGCTTACCAATCTTTTGTAAAAGAAACTTGTCAAGCGCTGCTCCTTTCAATTCCTGTTTAGTAGAACCGCTTCTATAGTGGTATTGACCCTTATAGTTAATGGGATAAGGATACGGCTCGACAGTTATTTCAATAAACTCACCCTTCTTAGACTTTTGCAGATAGACATCTACCAGAATTCCTAATATGTCCTTCACTTTATTAGGAATATCTTCCATAAGCTTTTTTACATCTTTCAGCCCCGTAATATTTCCATTATCATCCTTGCCAATAATAATCTTTCCTCCATGCGCATTAGCAAAGCCACAAATCCATTTCAGATATTCATCCCTCCAAGATTCCTTATATTCTATATTTTGATCTTCAGACATTCACTTCTTTAGTTAGTTTTTTATAATACCGGTTCCTCTGCTTGAACATTTTTTCAAAGTAATCAATTTTTGAATCACGGTAATCAAAAATTACCGGAGGATTTTCTGAATGTTGAATACGACCTATATACTGTATCAATTTGCCCTCAAAAGCAAATGGATATGCAATTATAAGACATTCCAGGTTATTTAAATCGATTCCTTCTCCGAAATACTGACCTGTCGAAATTACAATTTTATAATGACCTTGTTTTAACTGCTCAATTTTACTTTTCCTGCTGCTTTCAGAATCTTCTCCATGAATTGTAATTGTTTCATATTTGTCTTTGAGATAAAGATTAAGGATATCTACATGTGCCTTACGTTCTGTCAATATCAGGAATGATTTAAACCGGTCTGTATTTCTTTCAATATCATCTAATATCAAAGCATTCCGGTGAGTATCATGAATCAGTATCCTTGAAATAGTTTCATACTTGTCGATCTTATAGTTAAAGGGAGCAAACAGGTCTGTCTCTTTGATATTTACCTCAATACTTGTTCTTTTTTGTCTGATCTGTTCAATCTGATCTGCATTATATAAGATGTTCCCTATGTAAACATAAATGAGTTTTTCATCATTGTTCTTCCTTTTTGGAGTGGCTGTCAGTCCGTACAAATAATATGAATTGAAATTAACTATAGCTTCTCTGAATGATTTTGCCGGGATATGATGACATTCATCCACAATAATTGCTCCAAAGCAGCTGGAGATCTTATCTATTTCCTCATTTCTTGAAAGAGATTGGATCATTGCAACAGTAATCTCCTTTCCGATTTTAAATTTCTGATTACCAATTTGCCCAATCTCTTTCTTTGGAATTTTAAGGAAACTCTGAATTCTATCCAACCACTGATCAAATAATTGTTTCCTATGGACAATTATTAATGCTGGCTGCCTCTTTTGAGCAATTAATTCGAGCCCGATTATTGTTTTACCTGATCCTGGCGGTGAAACAATAACGCCAAAGTCTTTTTCGAGAGTTTTTCCAATTGCCACCTTCTGTTCAGGTCTCAATTCTATTTCCGAATCAAAATCAATAGGTTCCAGTTTTTTTCTATTGTCGACTATTTTAAAAGAAAGATCCTCTTTTTTGCAAAATGTGATAAGATTTGCTACAAATCCCCTTGGTAAGATCACGCCGTCAGGAGTTTCTTCAATCAGCCTGAAGTATTTTTCAATATCAAATGTTGACTTCCCTAAATTCTTTTTAATCAGATAGTCTGAATTAAGAAAATTCAGATTCTCTCTGATGAATTCAATGAGCTTCCTATTAAGATGAAGCCGTTTAAGATATATCTGACCATTAATCTGAATCTCAATAACAGATCGTGATGTAGCATCAAAACTCGATTTAAAAAAATCTTCAACTTTCTCATTAAAAATTTCCTCATAGATAGATTTAAAATCATCAACGGTAAGTTTGCTAAAACTTTTTATAGCTTCAAGTTGATTATTATATGGTTGCATATCCTCCGGATTCAGGAATGCAGAATTGTGATCCATCAAGGCTTTCCCATTTAGTGGAAGTGCAATAAGATTTCCCAGACCTTTTCCTGAATGAAAGTCCTGATTCGGGAAAAGTCTGTCAAAACTTGGTTCTTTATCAAATGGGGAGATTATGGTTGCTTCCCTAAGCAATTCGTACATAAGTTTTCTGGTCTTTTCAGCAGGAAGATTTTCTTCAAAGAAGATCCAGAGGTGTCCTCCGTTTCCTGATCGGGAACGCTCAATATAGGAAGGTAATTTGTGCCTTGTACAAACAGAGTATAGCTTTACAATGGATTCCTTCCAGTTTTGGTCATCAAAGTCGGCAGCTATGAAATATGAGGTATTATCTTCAAGGAGAGGATAAATACCAATGGTTTCATTCCCTTGTAAATGACGAGTTAATGCCTCATCGGTCAACGGCTGATACTCTTTTTTTGAGTAGTCTTTAAAACTTCCACCGGCAGATTTATATTTACGGTAATCGGTCCAATCAACCTTATAAGCAGGCATATAACCCGATTTGCCTTCTTTTTCCCATCGGATCGCATAAATGTCCTGCCTGCCTCGAAACAAAGATTTAAAATATTCTATATCTTTTACCGTAAAGTTCAATTTTACACCATATTGTCTGACAAAAAATGTTAAAGGTCTTATTCCGGCAACCACCAATTTGGTACCTTATCATCAATCTGTTTATAATCAATTTCAATAGTTTTAAAATGTTTTTTTGCACATAAGATCTTCCTTTTCTCTGATGGATATTGTAAAAGATTCTCAATCATGGTTCCTTTGGTTTCGCGGACCAGCTGCAATTTGTATTTACCGGTACTGTCTTTCCGGATGATGCCCCAATCAGGCACATAATTGCCTATAATCTTTGGCATATGTATTTTAAATGAATTCGGAAATTTGAAATAGGCAATAATGTTGCCTTCTTCATCGTCTTTTTTCAGCTTATTCTCAATAAACCTGTATCCTAAGTCCTCTTGGTGTATAGATTGCCATATGCTATTTATTATTTTGTCTGGGTTGCTGCTAACGGCCCGGCGGTAGGGTTAATTGCCGATTTGGAAGCACTTTCCTGTCAAGATACAACTACTTTTGATACGAGCTGTGCCGCTCGAATACGCACTGCACCGGCAATTAACTATACCGCTTGTTAGGTTTAGGGCTCTTTTTATCTGTCCCATTATACAATTTGTCATTTTTATTCTCAAGTTCTAAGTCCATGTAGGATGGGCTGGAAGGCTCTTTACGCAAACTAAGTAGGAGGTCAGATTTGAGCGGTTTGGGTAATGTGCCTGACAGCGAATGGGAGGTTAAGAAAAAATCTACCCTAGTAAATTATTCTTCGAATTCTATTTTACCCTTAATCAGCCAGTCGTGCAGTTCGCATAAGAAATCATATTCTTCTTCTTTTACACTATACTCATGGAAGTTCTGATTCCTTATTTTTTCTAATCTACTCATCCATGATGTTTTATCATCTTTATTGCCGCCTTTTTTCCCCCTATTAGGCTGAGTGTAACGTGATTCAAAAATATCCCTCCAGTTCGAGCCATAAGTTGCAATTTTCCTATAATCAATAATATTTAAGCAATCCCAAGGCTTTTTTTCTTCATCTGGATTTTCTATTTCTCTGTTTTTTTGAAGTGCCATTACTGTCGCTGATTCCTGAACTTGCGGAGGGACACCTTTTTTAAACCACGACGGCCCATAATATGATTCAAGCAGATTTTTAAAGTCAGTTTTAAAATGTGTTTCGATATCTCTAATCATTTCTATTGAGGCGGTATTGAATTTTTTTGCTTCATCTTTCCAATAGTTCTCAAGCCCTTCTGGGATGAAGTCTGGTCTATTATCATGGACAACCTTTTGCAACTTTCGCCAGTATTTAGTTTTTAATCCAGTACCATAACTTTTTTTATACATGATTTTCTCCTCTTGACTAAGTTTTGATAAATGCTCGATCACTGGATCTAGGTAATAAGCAAGCTCATTAATAATCTTTGTAATATCATCCTGTTTAGGATTTGCAATACCTTTTTGAATTAAATGATCTATTAAATCGCTGAAGAGCCGGATAAAACTTTCGATCCCTGCATTTATGGAGAGAAAACCATCATCTTTTTCACCTTTTGCCCACTCCTCCTTTAGTCTTTCCTTAAGATACCCAAAAGCTTTTATTAGAAATGGATAAAGAACCTCAAAGGTGTTTTCATTATTACCTCTGAAAAATGTACCGTCTTGAACAACCGCATTTTTTGAGTACACTGGGAAGAAATTGCTCCGATCCAGGCCCAATCTTATGGTCTCAGTAGAAATGCATCTAGTTTCTGTTTTTACATTCTCTCCTAACTGCACTCTGTCATAAAGTGGCGATTCTATGTCCTCTCCAAGTGTTTTTGCTACATACAATTTTAAGGCTTTTATTCTCTCTTTTGGATTCTCAGAGTCCCATAATAAATCAGCATCAAGGTCATTTCTAAGGCTTTTAGAGACTGATTTTTGATTTTCATTAATCTGCATAAACAATCTGACCTGTTGCCACCTATCCAAATCGACAAAAGCGACGACAGGAATCGTATTCTTGGATTTAAATTCGGAATTAGCATACCCGTAGAGGCGGTGTTGCCCATCAATAATAAATGCGGATCTATAAGTCTTAGGCAAATGCAAAATGCCAATTCTTGAAATGGCATTTTCACATTGTGGTGTTGCAAGATCAAAATTCAACTTTTTCCCGAAAGTGTTAATATTAATAATGATTGAATTTGGAAAGAAATTACCTTCATCGACGAATTCCTGGATAGATCTTATGCGGGACTTTTTAATCAGTCTCTGATATGTTGGCATATATTTAATATTGGCCTTATTTCTGTGCAGAACGTACCCTATTTTCAATAACTTTTCTGGCTCAATTGAAAATGAATAATAAGTATAACCTCCCATATCTCCTTTTATAGCAGGTATTTTATTCTCGAGCTCTGGAATAGTCTGTCCTTCACACAGCAATCCAAATAGTTGATATTTCGCAGAAGTACCAAGATGATTAGTTAATCCCTGGTAATATTTTACGGCCTCTTCGTCAAAGTGGATTATTCCAAAGTTTTCTAATCTAGTTTTGTCAGGTTCGGTAATTATATAGTTTTTTGTGGCAAAAATGAATTTAACCCTATGTTTTGTATTTGGGAAAACTTTTCTTAAAGCTTTTAAAATTCCCTCCTTCTTCCCTCCAATTGCTTCAATTGACTCTTTGAAATTTCCTTTTCTGGGTTCTCCTTCTGTAGAAATAAAAAATTTTACACCTGACAGGATAACAACTAAAAAAGATTGTGTATAAAACTGAGTTGGACTAAGCCGGAAGAGTTATCTATGGGCATTCTATAGTGCATTTTTCTTTCCCGGGTTATTTTTGGAGATGTTTTTTGGGGAAAATAACCTTTCCACTGCGGTTCCTGAGTCATTTCAAGATAAAAACTTTTAATAAACGGACATACCTTTCCCATGTAAGATTTTTTCTCTTTTTATCAGGAATTATATTATAACTATTATAACAAAGAACGCTTTTGGGGATATCTTTCATGCGGCCCGCGGCTGAGGAATCATATTATTTTGCCATATCATTATTCCCGTTTTACATATCCTGCAATGAAAGGGGACGTAGCCGAATGTTTCCTGAACTATTTCCTGCCAGCTTTTACCTTCAAGAGCAGAGGTATCCATCTCTTTATCATTGAGTGAAAGATAAGTATCGAGGATGTTATTACGGATTTTATTTGCAAAGATTCCGTAATAACGGATTTTATAAAAGCCGCAAGGGAGCACATGCATCATGAAGCGGTTTATAAATTCCACCGCCTTCAGCTTCATTAATTTTGTTTTTCCGCCCTTGCGGTAATCTTTCCATCTGAAGAGTACGGAATCATTTACAATATCCACTATTCTGGCATTAGATGCAAAATCAACAATATCGAACCATACGAGTGGTTAAAGAATACCCTGCAACGAATCCCCGATCAGTCAATCCAAAATCCCGACGAACTTTTGCCCTGCCGGAAGGGCTAATAAAAAGAAACATCAAAAAAACAAGAGGCACTACGCCGAAGGCTTACGTCTGACGGCTGACCGCCCGCTTGCTATGTCCATCTGATAATAACTGTAAAATCCGACGTACTTGTAACATATTCTTTAATTTATTTGCCATTTTATTTGATTTTGCATCCAAAATAACACAGTTTTTCGTTACAAATCCGCCGCAAGGGAGTGGCTCACTTTATGCCGGAATGTCAGTCCGGATAACCTTTTAAAATAGTGGCTCAGTTTGCTCCGGAATAAATGGCTCAGTTTGCTCCGGATTATTCAATAAACCTAACTCTCGTGCAATTGTCTTCTTTCCGTAACCAAGACTCTGTAAAATGCCGATCTGTTTTTTAACTTCCATTTCTATTGTCCTTTTTGCCATCGCATATTTTTTCCTGCAAAGAAAAAAACTCAACGATCAGGAGGGCCAATTTGCCAGAATGTCAGACAATATTTTCCCACGCAGGGGTCAATATGCCGGAATGTCAGACAAAAAACCTTCCCCTGAGGGGTCAATTGTCCGGAACAGGGGGTCAATTAATTTCGGAAAATAAATTGCATTAAAGTGGTATACTTTTGAAGTGAAATAGTGGTATGGTTTTCAAGTGAAGGAAACATCGGTATTATTAAATACCTTAATTATTAAAAAAGTTACTGCTAAACTTAAACGTAACACAACGTTCTACAATGGCGTCTTCGCTATGCGTTTCGTTGTGACAATTACCAATATTACCTGCAATAGTGACATAAATACCTGACCAGATAACAATTATTCCTCAATCGTTATAAATTCCACGATTTTGCAATACCATACTAAATAGATAGTATTGGTATCGTTGCGATTATGTTTCTTATTTTTTCATTCTTTATTAATGAAAGTCTATTACTTCAACAATCGTTCTACCAATTTTTTTAGATCATCAATTTGTTTTTGTTGGGCTTCAATGGTTGATTGTTGTTCCTGAACTGCTTTTACCAAAAAGGGGGTTAGTTTGCTATAATCTACGCTCCAAGGATTTGTTATTGGGTCATCGCCTCCTACGAATACTGCTTGTGGTAATACATTATACAGGTCTTGAGCCAAAAAACCAGTAAATGTGGTGTGAGTCGCATCCGCTTTGAAAGAAAAATCCTTTACTTCAATTTTCATCAAATTTTCCATAGTAAACGCTGTCGGTAAGATGTTTTCCTTCAAACGGGCATCGGAGGTAGTCATGTAGGATGTTAATGAGCCATTACATTGTATCGAGCCAGCACTAGATCCGTTAGAGATAAAATTAATCATATATGGGCTAGTAGCTAAAGAGGGCTTTGAAAGTATTAAATTAGAACCTCCTCCATATTGAATGACAACTGATCTTTGTGTTCCAATAACTGCAAAGCCATCAACATTAGATGTTCCGTCTGTTAAACTTCCGGATGTAATATTGCCTGCTGTAACCATAAATGGATGCGTTGGGGCAGTGTTTCCAATACCAATATATCCTGAGGAATTTATGCGCATCCGCTCTAATCCATTTGTATAGAATACATTACTTCCTGTACCGGGAGACGAAAGGATTATGTTTTGATTGTTACCGCTGGTGAAGTTAAGTTCCGTGGTTGCAGTGCTTATACTGCCATTAGTACTGCCTGTGCCTCCATTGGCAATTTGCAATATACCACTCACATGGGTGGTCAATCCAATTTTGCCCCATGCTGGTGCAGTACCCACACCTGTGGAAAGAAGGGCGCTGCCTGATGATATCATTGTGAGTCTTGCCAGGGCTGAGCTACCGGCGGCATAAAGCAGGTCGCCGGTGCTGTAGCTTGATTGTCCTGTACCACCACTGTTAGCTGGCAATGTACCACTCACATGGGTGCTCAATCCAATTTTGCCCCATTGTGGTGCATTACCCACACCTGTGGAAATAAGGGCGTTGCCCGGTGATACAATTGCTAGTCTGGACAGTGTTGTGGCACTGGAAGCCCAAAGTAGGTCGCCAATGTTGTAGGTTGATTGCCCTGTTCCACCGTTTGCAACAGCAAGAATGCCATCTAACGTAAAAGTGCCGGTGGTGGTAATTGGCCCACCACTGGTGGTAAGTCCGGTGGTTCCACCGGAAAGAGCTACGCTGGTTACGGTGCCAGTACAGGGGAGAGCTGTTCCATTTATACGGAATGCTCCCCCGGTGATGTTTACATCACCAGTTACATCTAATTTATATCCAGGTGTTATTGTTCCGAGGCCGACATTGCCAATGTTGTAATAAATATCACTACCGGTGGTTGTCCATTGGCTATTAAGGATTGTAGGATTGTCTATTAAATCATTATAACTCCCACTTGTAGCAACTATTGCAAAGCTCGGTTTAGCAGTAATATCACTCCAAGCAGGTACATAGCCAATAGGTCTGTAAAGTCCCGCATGATTACCCCAACTGTATGCGCTGTTCCAGTCGGTAATATTTGCTCCCGTAATCACATTTGCCGGGTGGGCAATAAATAAAGGGTCAATTTCGGAATAACTAGAAGCAGTTTTTGCATACAATGCATAAGGCACACTCAACAATGGGCTTGTTCCAACAATTGCGGTGTAATTTGTTCCTCCTGTCGGATCGATTTCGGTTTTTATTGAAAAAGAACCTGGTAACGACCAGTCAATGGCTGTAAAAGTTCCTGTCACAGGTGTACCACCTCCAATTTCAATTGTAACAAGACCATTAGCATTTGTACTGGTTGCATGAGTTTCTACATATACAGGGCTTCCGTCTATTAAAATGCTTATTTGCATTCCTACGGCATGACTTTTAACGAGGGCATTATCATCATCTCTGATCACCGCCTGAAAGCTCATTTTTTGTGGTGGGTTTTGTGCCCACATGGTTGCAGTTAAAAGTACTACTGCTAAAACTGTAAATAATCTTTTCATAACTATTTAGTTTTTAATAATTTTGAATGTTTTAATTTCTTTTTGATTATCGGTGATTTTAAGGAAATAGAGGGAAGGAAGCAGATTTGCCATTGAAATAGTGGTTTCATAACCGGTCACTCTTTTACTCTCCAGAAGCTTGCCGTTAGCATCGAAAAGTTTATAGGATAAACCTTCTATGTCATAATTCTCAACTTTCAGAGTAAGAAAATCGCTTGCAGGATTTGGATAAACAGAGCAAACAAGTGTAATGTCTTTAGCTTTTTCAATTGCTGTAATAACCGAGATCTCGAAGGGTTGCTGAACTCCCTGGGCTACCGAACCGTAGGTTATTGATGTGTTGGTAGTATAAACAACCTGTCCGATAGAATAACTTACCGATCCGATACCACTGGCATTACCGCCTGAGGCAGGAATTACATTCTGTGCCTGTATTGTAGATCCCAATCCAAGCAGGTAAAATGCAACAAGTGCAACATTGAATTTTTTCATGTTTCTTTATTTCATGTTTGAGGAATTATTTATCAAAGTTATGTCGATTTAAAACCAAAGTCAAGTTTCTTTTAACAAAAACATAATCGGCACAATGACCTGGTTATTAAGTTCATCAATACTATGGGGGTTAGCGTTCGTTGGGTCATGGTTAAATTATCTCAGTCAAAGTAGAAACTGTCTCGATTAATCTGAAAAAATGAATAAAGATGTAATTGTCTCGGAGTCATTTTTTGCACGGCCAATGAACGCTAACGGCCCGGCGGTATGTTTTAGTAGGCGTAACCCGACGACAGCACCGGGCAGAGTCCTGGTTCCCCGCACCAGCGGGGCCACAAAACTGTCACGGTGCAAGGAGGGTATGGCGCACTTTTTGCCGTCCGGGTACAAATTTTGCTGAGCATTACGCGTGTCGCGGTACAAGGTTGATCGGAGCCGCGAGTTTGTCCCCGGTTACAAAGTTATTTGCGGGCACCGGCGCAGTGTCGCGGTACAAATTGTCTCGGAGCCAGAAATTTATCACGGTACAGGATTTTAATTGTGTGCAGATGAGCGTGTCCGGGTGCAAGAACCATTACAAATTTGTCATGAGTGCAGGAGCAAAAGCAAAAAGTGTGACAAACAACTTACCCATATTGTCCGTGTTAGGGGTTAGGGCCATTTTTAAATGTTCAATTACAAGCAATTAGAATATGCTTAGAAGTCTTTAGAAAAGTTTTCCAATACCAATTCCTAATCCCGAGTAACCAATGAATGAACGAAAAAGTAGTCCTTTGCCATTTGGTCTTTGAAATCTGTAACCGAGATTTAAAATGGGGAAATATTGAAATCTGTTATCATAAGATCGCTCACTCAGAAACGTATATCTGAGGCCCAAGTCAACTTCAAAAAAGTTGTTACCAGATCCAATTAGATTATTAAAACTTAGGGGAATAGAAAATCCAATATACTCTTTAGGTATAGGAACAAAATACCATCCACCAAAACCGGAGTTTAAATTAAGTCTGTAATGGTTGGTGTAAACTAGCGTTCTTTCGTAGTTCAAAGAAGCCATTCCTATATAGAGAGCTGTTGCACAGTCTAGATGGATTGAATTCTTAAGTTTCTGGAAAGAGTTAGAATCTTGGCAATTTGTGCTAAAGCTATTAAGGTTTAAAAATGTACTGATTGTTACAATTTTACAGATATTTTTAAAGACAGCACTATTCATGTTACTTAATTGGTAGCGGCCTTTGCCTTACCCCTAACGGCTGGCCGGTATGACCAGTAAGGAAGGGCGAACCCTGTTCCTGTCAGCCGTTACCGGACGATAAAGTGAAGGTACAAAAGATTTTATTGAAAACATAAACCCTTATTGGTTATACCGGCCTGTTAGCCTTAGTGCTTTATTTTATACGTCGTAAAGATGTTTGTCTTAGTCTTTTGGAGCTGTGGTGTACTGTCAGAATATATATAATAAGTGGGCTTGTTATTTTATAAATAATTCGGTAATTTCCGAAAATTATCTCCCTGATTTTGTCGTCTCTGCCAACTTCCGGAACCATACGTCCAAGTCGTGGATTTTTCTCAAGATATGTTGTAATGTTTAAAATTTTTTCAATAGTATGTGAGGCATATTTAACTGAATCTTTGGAGATGTACTCAGCTATGGACTTTAAGTCAGTTAATGATCTTTGAGTCCAGATTATTTTAACCATGACTTAAGCTCTTCCTTAACCTGGTCGGTTGAGAAAACTTTCCCTTCTTCAATATCCTTAAGTCCTTCTTCAATTTTGTCAAGAATTACCAGTTCTTCGACTATCTGATCAACAGTAAAAGTTTCAGGTAATCTGTCAACTGTCTTTTTTACTTTGTCTTTCGTTAGCATATGCATTTAATAATTATCACAAAAATAACATAAAACCAGAAAATATTCAAGTATAGTGGATTTATTATGCATTAAGGCTAACGGTTGGCCGGTATGGCCAGTAAGGGATGGGCGAACCCTGTTCCTGTCAGCCGTTACCGGACGTTTAAGCGAAGATACAAAAGATTTTTTAAAAACATAAGCCCTTATTGGTTATACCGGCTTGTTAGGGGGCGTTGGAGTGTCGGGGCAGGGTCGGGAGGCACTTGCATATCGCGCCCATGGGCCGGTTTTGTATATTTTTCTAAATACAAAACCGCGGATTGCCATATGCAAGTGCCGTTGCGCCGGGGCCGCGAATCCTGTCACGTTACTGATTGCTCCGATAATACCTGAACCTGTCTGGGTTTCCTGACTTAATAATCAGCTTATACAAACGAAAAAGGGAAAACGGAATTATTAATTTTTAACGTGTGTCCCCTGATTGCCCTTATAAATCATTTTGGCCCGAATGCGCCCTAACGGCTTGTTAGGGGGCGTTGGAGTGTCGGGGCAGGGTCGGGAGGCACTTGCATATCGCGCCCATGGGCCGGTTTTGTATATTTTTATAAATACAAAACCGCGGATTGCCATATGCAAGTGCCGTTGCGCCGGGGCCGCGAATCCTGTCACGTTACTGATTGCTCCGATAATACCTGAACCTGTCTGGGTTTCCTGACTTAATAATCAGCTTATACAAAAGAAAAAGGAAAAACGGAATGATTAATTTTTAACGGGTGTGCCCTGATTGCCCTTATAAATCATTTTGGCCCGAATGC
>Ga0209381_1000258_pt1 | contig 145241 bp, 124 predicted proteins | sample DewCreD2012metaG_FD_184111 | JGI IMG/M metagenome (GOLD analysis project Ga0209381, IMG submission 184111) | Hot spring sediment bacterial and archeal communities from British Columbia, Canada, to study Microbial Dark Matter (Phase II) - Dewar... ...
GGACGCCGCGTAGGCTTCCCGTTCGACGTACACCACGGTGCGTACCCGTCCGCCGAGGGCGAGCTTGACGGCGAGGCCGAGCATGCCGCTTCCGGCGCATAGGTCGACGTGGTATAGGGCGGGATGTATAGCCATGTCATTTCTTGTTCTCGAACTTCCGTTTCCCGCCGCCGAATCGGATGGTGTAGCTGAAGCCAACACCCTTGCCCAGAATCCAGGCCAACAGCGTCTTAAGCATTGGCGGCCTCCCTGCAATAGCGGTTCCAGTTGGCGAGGTACTCTTCGACCGTGCCGCTCCCGGCGGGCGTGTTGTACCAGTGCTTCCAGTACGCAGCCTGTTCCGCGAGCGACTCCGGGATCGGGTCGTGGACGCGGAAGTAATGGAGGCGCGAGAAGAGCACGCCTATCTTGTCGTTGTCGTCGAGGCGCAGCGCCCACAATAGTGCGTCCATTGGAATCAGGTCCGGCCAGACCACCGGCGCATGCGGGTCGGCGAACAGCCATTCCGTGGCGCGTGCGAGCACGTCGGGCCGCTCGCGGAGATAGGCCAGCGAGGCTTCCACGGAGCCGGGCTCCACCTGCCATTTGCTGAAGCCGCCGACCTTTCCCTCGAACCGGGGCGTCCGTTGCCGTTCCCACGTAAGATTGCTCTCCTGGGCGGCGGTACCGAATAGCAGTCTCGCTGTGCGGTCCGCGTAGGCGGGCGACGGCGGCTTCGCGCCATGTACCGTTACCGCGCAACCTTGGCAGAGCCGCCAGATGCTGCGGGCGTGTTCCATCATCGTTGTGGATTCCATCATTCGCTCCCTGTGGCGCAGGCGGGCAGTTCCCGTTGCGCTGTTGTGGATTCCGCGTCACGCAGTCGCGCCGCGGCGAGTTCGCAGTACGCGGGATTGAGTTCGATGCCAATGAAGCGCCGCCCATGTTCGAGGCAGACCGCGCCCGCCGTGCCGCTGCCCGCGAAGGGGTCCAGCACGACGCACGGAACCACGCCGGCGTCCGAACACGAACACGCCGGTTCCCAGCCGAGCGTCGTCCGGGCGGTCTCCCAGCCACGCTCCGGGGCGGGGGCCTTGCCGAGCCGTTGTTCCGGGAGGCTATGCGTGCGGCCGGTGTTGTCCGGCTCTCCACGCCTTACGGCAACCCTGCGTTTTCGCGGGGCGCCGCAGCGCACGCAGCATCCGTCCGCGCTGGTCCCGGCGAGGATGCACGGTTCGGCGAGCTTGGACGGGAAGACGGCGAAGTGCGCGCCCTTGTATGGCTTGGTGGCGATACTCCAGACGGTGCGCCGGTTGCGGCGTGTCTGGGTGCGGGCGTATTCGCCGCCCATGTATTTGCCAAGATGGTTCTGCGGGCCGCCGCCCGTGTAGCCCCGTTGCGAGTCCCCGTTCCAGCCGGTTTGCACGCGGGTCATGGAGGAGACTTTCATCGGTTCGCTGACGGCGTCCGCGTCATAGAAGTACCGCTCGGACCTGGCGAGGAGGAACACGTATTCGTGGGCGCGCGTGGGCCGGTCGCGCACGCTCTCCGGCATGCAATTCTCCTTGGCCCACACGATGTCCGAACGCAAGTACCAGCCGTCCGCCTGCAAGGCCAGCGCAACCCTCCAGGGAATCCCCACAAGGTCTTTGGCCTTGAGTCCCTTCTGGGGCAGGCTGTTCGCGGGCCGCCACGTGCGGTCGTCATAGGCCGCCCGCTTGAACCGCGTGCCGCTCCATCCCTCGGACGGGACCGCGGTATGCGGACTGTAGTTGCCCCAACTCCCGGCGTAGCTGTCGCCGAGGTTCAGCCAGAGTGTGCCATCGGGACGCAGCAGGCGCCGGACTTCGCGGAACACCAGGACCAGATGCTCGGCGTACAGGTCCGGCGTGGGTTCCAAGCCGAGTTCGCCACGCCATGCGCCGCACCGGGTGCAGAAGGCGTTGCGGACGGGCTTGTCCCGGTCCAGCGACCCGATGTTCGCGATCTGCTGGCGTTCGCCAGTGCCGCCGTCGCTGGTCCGCCGGACATACGAGGCGTCCCGCCATTCGTGGTCACAATTCTGGGCGCCGCCCCAGACCTGGGACTCCGTGCCGTAGTCGCGCAGCCCCCAATACGGCGGGGAGGTGACGCAGCAGTGGACGCTCGCATCCGGCAGGCCGCGCATCACGTCGAGGCAGCCGCCTTGGTGCAGTTCCCAGTTGGGACCGGAGGCATGCATCATGGCGCATCCCCTTCGGCGGGCGGACGGGCCGCCAACGTTGCCCCACGTGGCGCGAAGCCACCGGGAATGGGATGGTTGGCCGGAAAGGGCTTTCGGGGGCCGTTTCCGGCCGCCCGGCAAAGACTTGACTTCCCGCCCACATGCAAGCGATGAATCCGGTAGATGACGGCAGGAGAAAAGACATGAGCGGAACCAAACAGACACGGCCCACCACAGCGGCGGACACCTATCGGCAGCGCAGGCAGACCGTTGACGCCCTGCTTGAAGAACTGCGCGGCAAACTCGACGCCCACGCCAAGCGCGCGGCGACGGACCCGAAGAACTGGGGATACGCTGGCGACCTTGGCCATGTCGAGAAAGTCCTGCGCGACCTTGCGGCCTTCACGAGATAGGCGAGGCCCGCTCATAGCAGGTCCTCGTCCGTGATGAGCGACGTTTCGGACGTGGCCTCTGGCTCAATGCCCTCCGTGTTTTCACCCAGCGCTTCGCGCGCAATCGCTGCAATCTGTTCCAACTGCCCGCGCAGGCCGTCGAGCGTCTCTTCCTTCTGCCCGCACACCCACAGGATGTTCACCAAGGCGTCGCGGCATTCCTGAGCGTCGCCGGGAGCAAACGCAGGCGGGTTTTCTTCAGCGGCGGGCGCGGGCGGTGCGGGTTTCTCTTTCCGCTTGCGCCATTGCTCGGCGAGTTCGTGCAGGTTGCCCCAGTCATGGGACGCCGCCGCCAAACGCTCGCGAGGCATTTGCGCAAGGGTGATAATGTCTTTCTTGGACAAGCCGGACGTGCCGGCAAGAACGTCGCTGCGGAATTCCACGCCGAACAGTTGCGCCAAGGCATCAAGAGCTTCCGCGAAAAGGGCATCGCGCCGAATGGTCCGCTCGGTGACATTGTGTGCCTTGGCCAGACGCTCCGCGGTCCTGTCCTCGCTCTCATTTTCCGCTGGCAGAGGGGACTCTTCCTCCGGGGATTCCGCCGCCGAGTGGACACTGTGTCCACTCGAAAAACATTGGTTTTTTTGCAGGTTCTCCACCGGGTCTCGCCGTTGGTCTCCGTACTCTTGGCCACGGTAATAGGCGGCTTGCTCCGGGGGCAGATTCCTGCGGCCCAATTGGTGGCCGATGATCCACAGCCGGGCGGAGTCGCGGGAGTCGAACTCCAGAGCGGTCGTGGTGAAAGGGATGCCGTGCTGGCGGCACAGCCGCAGCCGGTGATGGCCGTCTAGCAGAATGTTGTGCGGCGCCCAGACCGCCAAGGGGCTCAGCGTCCCGTCGTCCAGCAGGCTGCACTCGAGTTGCCGGAGTTCCTGTTCGGAAAGCGGCGGGATGAGACGCTCGAATTCGGGATCGACGATGATGTCCACGGGTAACCTCCAAGCGATCTGCGCTTTGTGCTCAGAGGTTATCTACCGGAAACGCTCGCGCAGCGGTGGGCGGCCAGGCCAGCGCGAGACAGTATCCCGACAGTCTCGGGCAGCCGCCTCACAGAGCCGTGGACGAACACATTCATAGCCGCGCCGGAATGGCGAATTCTGGGAGCCATTGTTCGAGGAAGGGGTAGCGCCGGGAGGACGGCAGGGACCGCTCTTACACCAACGTTGTCATGACCGCTAAGATTGGTTAGTCGACCTTTTCCGTCTCGGCGTCTTCGGAATCGCCCGTGTTTTCGGGGGTCTCGGAGTCGGCGGTCGCGGTGTTATCCGACCTCTTTTCAGCGTTTTTCCGGGAAGCACCGCCTTTGTCTGCCAACAGTGCGCTGGCCCACTCGGCGGGCGTGGTTTCGCCGTGGGACGGTTTGTCCCCTTCACGGGAGACCTTGGTGGCTTTCAGGCGGTCCAGCATCGCCAGGATGGAAGCCATCGTCTTGTTGGCCAGGTCCTGCTCGCCCGCAACGACGGCGCGCCCGTGCCGCATGAACAGGAGTGCTGCCGCATCCAGCATGGCCGTGTCCGGCCCGGTTTCGTTCTTGAAGTCCCGCGCGATCTCATGGCGTAGCGTAAGGAACTGTTCCTTTTCCTCGGGCTGAACGAACGCCGCTGAGTAGGCGCCGTGCTTGTACGCGACCTTGTTGCCTGGTTTGAACCAATGTGCCGGTTGCTCCGCCGCTGTCTGCTTTGGTTTCCGATGGGGCACAACTTCGCCCCGCGCACGCGCCATGTCTGCTTTTGAAACATTCTTGGGCATTGCTGTTTCCTCTGGTTCAATTTGGAACCATCCGGCGCGTCCGGCGCGGGAGGCGGATTTGGCCCCTCGGGCGGTCGCGTCAATGGTCATCTACCGGAAACGATTGGGATGTTGGGGAGTGCTGTTTCCGTGCCCAATCCAGAATCCACAACGCATCCGCTTCATTGTCGTCCGTGGGGTTCCAACCCCGATTGACGGCTGCAGAGATCATGGCCGTTTTGTCTGCATTGCCTTTGTTGGTCGCGTGCCGTTTTATGGTCGCTACGGGGACGCCTTGGTACGGGATGTGAGATTCTTCGCACCACGCCGTCAATGTCGCGAGCAGACCGCCATACACGTGCGCGGCGTCCGTACCGGCGTGGCGACGGACTTCTTCGAAGTACACGGCGTCGAACGGGCCGAGCAGTGTATTGGCTTCCGCGACCTGGTGGCGAAACCGGACGTAACGCATACCGCCGCCTTCGTAGCGCGACGGCCTGAACATCCACGTACCGGATTGCACGCGCCCGTCGATGCAGGCAGCCCAGCCAGTGGTCGTGCCGAGGTCCAGTGCGAGTATTTTGTTCATGATTGAATTCCTACCGGAGTGCAAGCCACCGACGTCTATATTGTCTTTTGAAGGCGAAATCTGCCGACGGAAGAAAAAGTGGCGAAAAACGCCGGTCAAATTCCGTCGCTCGTTCTATATTCTCTTGGAACCTACCGGAAAGGAGGTGAGTGAGCATGACTAATAGTCCACAACCACTTGGGAAGGCGAAGAAGCCTTCTTTCGTACTCGCTTGGTATCGCCAGGCTATGGCAAGTTGGACCCCCGAACAAAAAGCGCGTCGTCCGTAGCGCGCGGAAGGAAATCGGATTGTTGCCGCGTGAAGGAACCCCCTTGAAGGGGTTCCTTCACTGGTAACAGTGAAAGTGAAACTTATATATAAGGGTTCTTTCCATTTTGAAAGATCACAATTCCGTGATCGAGCATGAGAACTTCCGAGCGGTTCACGCAATTGCGGATGGTCTTTTCCGTGACGCCCAATTGTTCTGCAAGCGCGGCGACGCTGGCTTTGCCTTTGACGAACGACAGCGCGTTCACGATGTCGAGCGTAGTGGTCTTGTTCGGGTTTCCCCCCTCGCCCTTGAGCCTGCGGTCGCTGAGGAGTTTCTCGACGCGATGGACGGGCCAGCGGAAGACCACGGACACCGGTTGTGGCGTGGCGAACTCGCGTAACGTCCATTCCAGACGGAACCCCGCGCAGTCGTCGCCCTCGAGTTCGGACAACGTGGCAATAGCGTCCGGGTCCCGTCCGAACACGCCCGAACCGGATGCCCGGTCAATGGCGGCCTTCGCGCCCTGCTGGCCTTTGGAGAAGTGGTGGGCGAACGCGACGGCGGACCCCGTGTCCGTAGCGATGGACTCGATGGTGTTACAGAAGATCGTCATATCTCGCGCGCTGTTCTCGTCGCCCTCGTTGGTTTTGTAGATTGGGTCGAGGATGATAAGGTCGAACGGTTGTTGATGGCCGAGCCACTGGACCAGCCGCGATTTGAGGTCCGGCAATGTCATTATCCGCCCGCGCAATGACCAGACGGACAGATTCTCTTCCGGGAACGGCATGTGCTCCTCGACCCAGAGTACGCGCTGAACGAACGATGCCCGGTCAATCTCCAGGTTCACGTACAACACCCGCCCCAGCGCGCACGAATGGCCCAGCCACGAAGAACCGCCAGCAATGGCCGCCGCCAATTGGATAAGGGCATAACTCTTGCCCGCCTTTGATGGCCCGCCGAGAAGCAATTTGTGCCCCTTGCGCAGAATGCCGTGAATGATCTCCGGTGCGAGCGGCGGCGGGTTACGCCGGAGATCGCGCCAGCTTTCCGGCAGAGGCATTCCGTCTGACGCATGGATGGAATTCATCCACGCGTCCCACGACGGGCATCCCACGTTCGACGCCAGTAGATACTGCGGCCTGCCCAGCCGGGTCACGCCCGGCAGACGGGACAGCCGCGATGGGTTTCGGTTCTGCCGGTCGACGCAAAGGCCGTGGCTCTCCAGAATCTGGTACAACTGCGTGACCCGCCGGTCGTACTCCGCCCGGTCCTTGCCCGCGTCGATGCGCACGGCGGCGTGCAGACTCTTGCCGCCGCTGTGGACAATGGTGGCGCACGGGACCTTCAGCCGTTGCAATACTGCCCATTGTTGTTCGACGGGCAGCGCGTCCGATTCGACGAGCACGTGACGGTACTCGACCACGTTCGCGTCGGCGACGCCCTTGCCGTCCATCGGATTCAGACGAATCCACGCGCCCGCTGTGTCTTTGGCGTTGACGACCATGGGAGCGGGATCGAGCGCGCACGCCGTCAGCAGGTTCTCGCACGAGCGCACATACACCCCGCGTCCCTTGGGATGGAGGTGGCCATCCGCCTCGACGGCATAGTCCGTGTTGTAGGCGATGATGTCCTCCGGCCGGAACAGCGCGCGAAGGAAGGCAGGGAAGTCGGCTCTGTCGAAGGACGTCCCGACGTCGGGAAAAGACGGCGCCTCGTGCGATGAAGCACTCGCTTGAATGCCGCTACATGATGGACTCGGCGGACCATCGTCGCAGATGACGGCGTCCCACGGCAGGAACTCGTCCGGCCCGTCCTGCACGGGCCTGCGCGGAGACAGGGGGCGGGAGATCGCGCTGTTGATCGTGTTGGCGATCTCCGCCGGAGACAGGCCGTCCCGCGCCGCCTTGCCTCCGAGTTCCGTCCGGATGCGCGCCTCGCTCCAATCGTCCTCGCGGGCGGACATCACCGCTGCGAACAGGCTGTTGTTGCGCGTCCCCTTGGGACAATGGCTGTTCAGGTAATCTTCAGTCCGCATCGCGTTTCAGCACCTTCTCCAATTGGTCGAGCAGCTCCGCCAGGATGCAGGACACAGTGTCCCGGTCCCCGTTCTCGTGTGCGTCCTGTGCCTCCACAAGCCGCGACCGCCATGAATCCATGAAGGACAATTCCATCTGGACCGGCTGCCGCCGGGCCTCTTCCTCATCCATTTCGCGGCGCGCCGTTTTCGCGCACCGTTTCAGGTCGAGTCTGCCCCGTGCCACAGCCTGGAGACGCTTGTCCTCCAGCGCGGCGAGCGCGACGACGTCCGCACGGGCAAGGCCCGTCTTGCGCGCAAGCAGACGGCTTCGGAACTCCGGGCCAAGGAACGAGGCCAGCCGGTCGACGGCCTCGGCGTACTGGGCGTCGCGCTTGATCGTGGCCGGGGAAACATTGTGCTTGGCGGCAAGTTGCTCCGCCGTTGTGCCGTTTTCCGCGACTTGTGTAAGTCCTTTGTTTTCAAGGGTGTTCTCCGGTGGCTCACTTTGAGCCACCGGGGAGTTTGGAGGCGTGCCTTTCTTGAGGTTTTCCCCGTCGTCTCTGCGCTGCATTTTGTACTGTTCACCCCGGTAATAGGCGATCTGTTCAGGCGTCAGATTCCGCCGTCCGAGCTGGTTCTGGATGATCCACTGCCGGATTTCCTCGCGGGACAACAGGCCATGGATGATCTTCATCTTGTACGGCAGTTCGAAGCTCTCGCAGATCCGGTGACGGTGGTGTCCGTCGAGAAGGAGGTAGCAGACGTTGCCTTTCTCGTCCACGTCCTCCATCACGGACAGTGGTTCCCGGCAACCGTCGCGCAGGATGCCCTGTGTCAGGTCTTCGTACTCCCGCTGGCCGAGCGCCGGGATGAGAGACTGGTATTCGGGATCGATTACGATGTGATGCATGCTCCCCGCCTCCTCACATCGACTTCGTCACGGAACGTTTCAGATCGTCCAACGCGGCAATAAGCCGGTCGATGGAAGCGGCCAACCGTTGAGCCGGTGTGCCATCCTTCGCCGCAGGTGCGACCTCAGTTCGCGCCCGGTAGCCCAGCGTGTGCAGTTTGCGCACGACACCCGACCACGGGTGCCGGGGAATGCGGCGTTCGACCGACCGCGCGAAGGTCTCGTCGATGACACCGTCTCCGGCGACGTGCGCTCGGGCCAATTCTTTGAGCAGGGCGAGTTCTTTGTCCGTCCAGATGTTTCGTGTTCCCATGGGTTTCTCCTTCCTCACATCGCCCTGCGCCATCCGTTGGCGGCGATGGTGTCGATCAGCTTCTTGGCTTCGTCAAAGGTCAGGTTCGAGGCGTCGTATCCGTACTTCTGGAGAACGGCGGCCTGCTTGGGAGTGCAGAGGTTGAGGCGCGAGCGCGCGAACACGCGGTCCAGCACGGCGCTGGCATGCCCGCGGCATGTCACCATGTTCGGATCGAATCCGAACCGCTGCAGCGACGTCCGCTGCTTGTCCGTGGCCTCGAGAAAATGCCACGGCATCGTCGGTTCGTATTCCATGAGGTCGTCGTCGTGGAGACTGAGCGCGTACTCGATCGGGTCGAGCATGCGGGCCTTCTTGCGCAGTTGCTCGCGGAGCCGCCGTGCCAGCGTTTCCTCGCGCGACTTCTGGGCATCGGCCTGGGCGTCGAGCAGATCGACCTCGCCACCGCCTCCGCCGCCCTGCGCGACGAGGTCCATCATCTGGCGGCATTCCTCGTCCGAGCGGGCGAAGAGTGTCGCGGGCACGCACAGACTGTGTTCGGTGGACTGCCAGAGGAAATCCAGGATCAAGAGGTCGTCCTTGCCCGGCGCGATGCGTGTGCCGCGCCCGATCATCTGCTGATACAGACTCCGCACCTTCGTGGGACGCAGACACACGATGCATGCGATGTCGGGACAGTCGTATCCCTCGAGCAACAACGACGAGTTGCACAACGCCTGGAAGTCGCCCTTGGCATACCGCGCCAGAATGTCCGCACGGTCGGGCGAACCGCCGTCCACATGCTCGGCACGGATGCCCTGGCCCCGCAGCAACGCGGCGAACATTTCCGACGTCCGCACGAGCGGCAGGAAGACGAGGGTCTTGCGATGCTCGACATTTCCCGCGACCTCTTCGGCGACGCGTTTGAGATACGGCTCGATGCCCGCGTCGAGGTCGGCGGCGTTGTAGTCGCCGGCGGTCGTGCGAACCGCACCGAGGTCGATGCGCAACGGCAGCAGCTTCGCGCGGATCGGAGCGAGGAACTTGTCTTTGATGGCCACTGGCATCGGGTACTCGAAAGCGATGTTCTCGAAGACGGCGCCCAACGATTTCTTGTCCCCGCGATCCGGCGTCGCGGTGACGCCCAGGAGGCGCGCTTCGCCGAAGTGATCGACGATGCGGCGATAGCTGTCGCTCAGGACGTGGTGGGCTTCGTCTATGACCACGAGGTTGAAGGTGTCTTTCGGCCAGCGGGCGAGACGCCCGTTTCCGAGTGTCTGGACGCTGCCCACCACGACATGGGGCTTGGTGGCGAACAGACTGTCGCCGAACAATTCATAGGCGCGGCTGTCCGCCTTCTCCAAGGCGGAAGACAGGCCCGTGGCCGCTTCGAGCTTGTCCCGCGCTTGCTGGAGCAACTCGTCCCGATGGGCAAGGATGAGCGTGTGCCGCCCTTGGTACGCCTCGCGCGCCGCTAGATGCGCAAAGCAGATGGTCTTTCCCGTGTTGTGATGTACCGTGCAATCGCCGGTGAGATACAGATGGTCTCCGTCGAGCGCGAAGCCGTAGTAGTCGCCTTCCTCGATACGCATCACGTCGAAGGACATGAGTTCGATGTCCGCCGTGCCGGGAAACGCCCGCCACAGGCGTTGGCGTTTCTTGCGCAACGAACCGTAGCGGATGAACACTTGAAGCGGCGTGTTCTCTATCTTCCCGGCGCGGCCTTCGCGGAGGCTCAGCATGTGGTCTGCGTTCACCACGAACGGCGGCGTCTTGTCCGTGAACACGCGGTACATGGTCTGCCGTCCGCGCGCCAGTTGAAGCACCGTCCGAGTTTGCGAATCCGGTCCCATCAGGAAATCGCCGGGGACGACGTCTTCGACCTTCTTGACGGAACCGTCGTGCATCAGGATCGGTGTTCCGGCGGCGTGACATCCCGTGGGCAGGACGAGCAACTGGCGATGGAACTCGTCCCAGCCCTTCTCGACGGCGTCAATTGCCTGTTGCTGATACGGACGGAGTTCCATTACAGCAACTCCTCTTCCGTAACCTCCGGTGTGACCGGCGTCGTCGGGAGCACGCCGGCGTCGGGGGCGTCCGGCAGGTTGGACGACCAGACCTCGCCGTCCTCGATATAGATGCCGACCTCGCCGGACTCGTCCACGACCTCCATCCAAAGCTGGTAGTCGTTGTCCGCGGCGAGTTGTTTGAGCATCGCCATGGACTCGGCGTCGAGAATGGAGGCGTCCTCGATGCGCATGACGCGCAGTTCGGGATGTTGCGCCATCGCCATTACGACGGCCACGCGCAATTGTTCGCTGCGCGATGCCTGCTTGAGCGGGACGCCGTTCAACGTAAGACGTCCGCTGTCCAAATCGAAGGACAGTCCCGCGACCGGCATTTGCGCGGCGGCGACGGCGTCCTGCTTCGCCTTGCACGTAGCGTCGATGGATTGGGTGAGCCGCTCCGTTTGTTCCGCGAGCGCGGCCAGTCGGCTCTCCAAATCCCGCCGTTTGTGTGCGGACTCGATCTTCCGGTTGGTCTCGCCCGCGCTGTCCACGCGGCGCTTGATCGCCTCGACGTCGGGATAGACCACCTTCTCCGCCTCCGTCTCCGCGGCATCAAGTTCGACCTTCATCCGTTCGACGCGTTCCTGTGCCTTGCGCAATTGCTCTTCAGCCTCGGCCAACTGCTTGCGTAACGTGTCGGCCTTGGTGAGGACGGCATTCAGGCGCTGCGTCTCTTGGAGCGCGGCTTCGTGCTCTTGAAGGAGCGCGGACACATTGATGGGGTCAGCGGGAAGTCCCTCCTCGGATTTGGGCAGGCCGTCGAGTTCGGTCTTCGCGCGGGAAATGTCGCGGTTGACCGCTTTGCGTTCCTCGTAGGCGTCCTCGCGCTGCCGTTCCAGATCGCCCAGATCCAGTTTGAGCAGGGACATGACCATGTCAGCCTGGTCCTTGTCCCCGAGGCGCGTGAACGCCAGCGGATCGAAGCATAGGTCGCCCACAAGGTTGTCCAGCAGCTTTTGCGGCGAATTGAGTTTGGCCTTGTAATCGCCGCCAGTGGTAACGGTGAGATAGGTGTTGCCCGTGGCCGTCCAGTTGCGGGTGACCACGTACTTGCCGAGGTCGAGACGAATCTCCGCTTTCTCCGCCCCCTTGCGGACGGGGGCGGGCGTGTTCCGCAACGCCGACGATCCCTGCAGGGCGGCCCAGATCGCGTCGATGGCACTGGACTTTCCCTGTGCGTTGCGGCCGGAAATCTCGACGACATTGTTCTCGCCGGGGCGGATGGTGACCGCCTTCAGGCGTTTGAAGTTCTCTATGTGCAGTTCGATGATCTTCATGGCAGTTTCTCCTGTGCGGGGGATGGGGTAACGGGGATGTCGAAGGTGGATTGGATGGGGACAATGTCCATGGGTTCCGATGCGCCCAGACGCGCGAGCGCGACCTTGTTCGCTTCGGTGTTCGTTACGGACAACCGCACGACAATCTCGTCCCCGACCTTGTAGTCCAGAAGGGTGGCTCTGATTTCGTTCATGGTTCGGCCCTCCCTCAGATCAGCCCGTCATCGTCTTCATCGGGACGATTGGCATAGGACGAGGGTTGGGAGAGTCTGTCCGGCGTCGAAGCGGACGCAGGCGCGGACGGCGGCGCTGCGGGAACGGCGCCGGGCGAGTCGATGTAGTGTTTGACCTTGTTGGACTCGCCGTCCGTCCCGTCTTTCTTCGTGTACTTCTCGACGTACAGTTTGGCGCGGCCCATGGCCCCGACCACGCGGCTCCAGTTCATCACGAAAGGCTCGCCGTGTTTCTTCATGCCGATGGACCGGAAGAAAGAACAGAGTTTCCATTCCGCCTTCTTGGTGAGGACGAGGTAGTCGTACACGTTGACGAGTTCGCCTTCGTAGTCCACTTCCAGGGTCACCTTCGCCATCGGCGCGTTGCTCGCGTTGCTGCGCTGGTATTCCAGGCTGGTTACCCGGAAGGCGTATTCGCCTGGCGGCAGCAGCGTGAACTCGCCGCTTCCGTCGTCTTCGATGCGCGCGTTCCAATCCAGGATGTCGTTCTCAGGCATGGGGGGTTCCTCCGTTGCGTCGGATCATTTCCTCGGTTACGCGGGCGCGGACGTCTTCCACGAACTCCGCGCATTCCGGGACGGACATGGTTTTGAAGGTAAGGTTGAGTTCGTTGAGCAGCTTTTTGACGTAGTCGATCCCGCCCAGCGGCGAGGCCAGCGATACGGCAATCTCCTGCAGGCGTTTCTTCTCCGCGAGTTCTTCCTGGCTGGGCTTGGGCGGCGGAGCGGCTGGAGCGGTCGGAACGGAAGCGGGCGGTTCCGCCGCGGCTGGCGCCGCCGGGCCGCCCTCGATGTACGGACGCAGCCGTTCGTACTCCATCGGGAGTTCGTCGGGCAGGCCGTAGGAATTCTTCGCGTCGTAGGCCGCCGTGTGGTTCGTGTACAGCATCCGCCGGTTGCCGGCCTTGGCGCGCGTGACCTTGTCCTGGCCGGTTTCGACGATGGTGTTGTAGTTGGCGAACAACACTGCATCGACCCATTCGCGCAGCATCGCCGAGACCTTGTCGTGGCACTTGAGAGTGAACCGGTCGTAGCTCACGGCCTGCTGCGGGTCGTCGAACTTCGTGATGCGGGCGTGCGCCAGCACCACCACGTGCATGCCCCGCTGGTGTTGAAGATTGTGCAGGCTCCTCAACAGGTCCTGCATCGATTCGCGCACGTACTGGAAGCCTTTGCCGTACCCGAAATCCTCGATGCCGGTTTTGTTGAACCGCTGGCAGACGTCCTGCGATGCGAGCGTCTCCGCCCAATCCGCCGTGTCCACCACCACGGTTTCGTATTCGTGTTTATCGTTCTGGAGGGACTCGACGCCTTGGCGCAGTTCCGTCCACGTGGCCGGGGCGAGCCGGTGAATATCCAGGTGGGCGGTCCGGTCTTCGACGTCCAGGAAAATGGGTTTGGGGAAGTGTGAGCCGAAGGTGCTCTTGCCGATACCTTCGACTCCGTAGATCATGATCTTCTGCGGGCGCGCTCTGCGGCCCGTCGTTACATCCGCAAGTTTCATGGTTGATGACTCCTTCGTTGCATACCGAGGTTGAAAAACTGAGACCGGGAAGAAGGGGGTGATTACGGCCCCCGGTACATGCCGAGGCCCATTTCCGTGAATGAGGCTTTGAGACGAAGGCGGAACTCGCGCGCCTTCACCAAGGACACCCCGACTTCGCGAGCCGCCGCGCGAAGTTCGCCCGTCCGCGCAAGCGCCGCGCAAAACGCGGCAAGATCTTCAGGAAGGGCGGCGACGGCAATCTGCAGGTCGACACGGAGGTACAACCGCTCCGGCGCGCACCGGACGTCCTCGACGGCGTAGGCCGGATTTATGGTTGCAGGGGAATGCATTTGCGGTAGTCCCGTTTTTGGAAGGTGCGGTACTCGATGAGGTGGGAAATCTTGTTGCGAAGGACCCGCTTCAGGAAGGTGCTCCACGCGCCGCGACCGGGGTCGTATTCGCCCAGGCGTTCGAGCACGTGGAGGGCAAGGTCCTGCACGATGTCGTCGAGATCCGACCGGGTGTACCCGTGGCGTCCAACGAGGTCGCGGGCGGCCACGCGAATGGTGACGAGGTCCTCCGCCGTGATCTCCTGCCGCCAGGGAAGCAGCATCTGCTTCGGCGCGCCGGGGATGCGGACCGGACGTTTGCTACGGCGTTTGCCGCGCTTGCGCTTTCCGCTTTCTGCGTCTGTCTTTGCCATGCCGGTCTCCTTCGGGTCCGAAAAAACGAAGAACCCCGAGAGGAGGTCCGGCGGAAGGCTTGCCTCTCGGGGTTCATGCAACGCCCTGTTCGGGCGTCAAAGGCTTGTTCGTGTCCGCCGAACCACGCCTCTCGCTCGAATAGGCCGGACATTTTTTGTCCGCTCCGGACATTTCGTGTCCGGCAGATGTACGGAAAGGGGATGGAGACGGGCGCGATTCGGCGCGCAAAGCATTTATTTGCAGTAGGTTAAGTGCAGGAAGGAGCGCCGGACATTTCTTGTCCGGCGGATGTCCGGGAAAAAGGGAGGGAAGGAAAAAAAGATCGGGGCACGGTTAAAGGCGAGAAATCCGTGCCCCGATTGATTCAGTTCGTATGCCAGAGGACGGGCGATTCCGGCTCGTAGGAGAGGCTATATCCGCGTTTGATGGCGTCGCGCAGGTGGCGTGCCAGGCGGGGGTGTTCCGCGCCGATCAGGTCGGTTGCCCGCCGGATGGCCTTGGATACGGCATCGCTGGCCTTCTCGGCCTCGTTGGCGCCCATGCGAGTCTTGCCCTGGCTTCCTACGGCGGCGAAGATCTCGCGCTGCAACACCTCTCTTTCCTTGGCGAGGCTGGCCAGACGGTCGTCATCGTGCACGAAACCCGCGTCCTCCATTTCCTCCTCTATCTTCTGAAGGCGGGCACGGTACTGGCGCTTTGCCTGTTCGTCGATCACCGGACCGGCGTGGCCGCCCCACGAATTGCCAACGCGAAGGTCGGCGCCCTGCACTACGGAGACCGATTCCACTGTTACAGCGGCGCCATTGCCCGCAGCAGCCAGCAGGGCTTCCACGGACCATTGCCGTCCGGCCTCTGCCAGAAGAAGGGAGATGTAGCGGAATCCCTTGGTGTCCGGAAGATGGACGGTCTCGTCCGCATAACTCATGGTCCAAGCGGCGCCGTCCAGCCGGAAGACATTCTCCGGAGAAGGTGCTTCATCCGGCGCATACTGCGAACGCAAGGCATCATCCATACCGCACATCAGTGCCAGTTCGCCGTGGTCGCCGACGGCCACCATATCCTCCATGATAAGAAAAGGACACTTGTGCCGGGCCAATCCTTCCATCGCCACAGTGTCCATGAACTTTGGAGTCAGGGACATGAACACGAACGGCGTCTCGCCAACCGCAAGCAGCCCCGTCGCGGCTTGGCAAAACTGTTTCCGCTCTTCGGGAATGGTGAGATAGACCTGCATCGCGGTGCCCTTTTTCCGTGAGGAGGTCCCGATGGCGTAGGTCTCGAAGAAATCCGTGGGGCGCAGTTCTCCGGGCCGGATGTCCAATAGCCGGAAGGTTTCGCGCAGGACGCTATCCGCGTCCATCTCGTATTCAACGATATCTTCGTGTTTGAGCTTATACACACGGCAGCGGTCGTACTCGTCGTCCACCGGCACGGCGGCGATATCCGTTTCCCGCCAGATGCGAATCTCGTGGTCGAAACCGCATCCAAACTCGTTCGGACAAGGGTACATGTTCACCAATCGGCCCGTCGGACGAATATGCCTCGACAACCGGGTCTTCTCCCCGCCCAAGTACTTGTCCCAAGTGCAGGACGCGGCCTTCATGCCGTAGGTGGACTCAATCGCTCGCCAATAATCCGGGGTCTTGTTCATACGCCACCTTCCTTCAGATCGCCGCGCCCGTGCGGATGAAGCCGCGCGCCCGCAACCAGCGCTCGGTCAGCGCGCAGTCCCCATCATGTGAGTATGTGGCGATATTGGGGGGACAGAGAGAAACGCTCTGCGGGGTGCTGGCATGCCGGAACTTCACTTTGAAGCTCGCCCGCACTATCTGGGCATCTTCTGGAAACCATTCCCGCCAACACGTGGTGCCCTCGAACAGGTCCGAGGAACTCCGGCTGAACTGAATCTTTCGCTGCTTCCGTTGCTGCTCGCATTTCACCTCGGTGAGACGCGCCCATTCGATTCCCGCCACATCGGTAACCGCAAGGGAGGACGGGCCCTGGACGCGCAATGGTTCGCAGGAATACTTGTTCGCGCCCCAGAACGTGAACTGCGAACCGAACAGGTGTTCGCCGATAACCCGGCGGTACATGTCCCGTTCTTCATCGCTTCCGGCATAGACGCGCAGTTCGCCATCGGCGCCGTCGTACACCGCCGTGTTGAAGCATTCCGGACGGAATACGAACGTGACGGACTTGTCGTCCTCGACGTTTACCTCGCGGCGGAAAACGTCGCCGTGACGGACGGTAAGCCAGGATTCGCCGTCGTGCTCGAAGAGATATATGCGGCAATGCCGCCCCCGGTTGTGTGCGAAGAAATAGTCGTCAAGTTCCTTTTCCAGAGGACGCAACGCCTCCTGAACCTTCGACACATCGAGAGGGCGGGGTTTTTCCAGCGTATGGAAATACATAAACGTGCGGCGTTTGAGCATGGCATGCTGGTGGTGGATGCGTTCCAGGATGTTCCGCTCGGCCAAGAACGCGCTGACGGCCACATCCATCGCGGTGGGTTTCCACGGAAGACGCAGATAAACGCCCTCGCTGCGGGCTTCCCGAAGTATGGCGTCCATCCCCTTGGGCGTGGCCAGTTCGTTGATGAGATAAAGGCTTTCCACCAGGTCCATCGGCATCGCCATGTCCGGGGACAGGAAAATCGCCACCAGCCGGTCGCAGTCCAACGGGGCGTTCTCCCCATGCCCGGGGACCGTCAGGCCTCGCGAGGCGAAGTAGTCCCGGTAGGGGGACAGCAGGGCAAGCAGGTGGTCGCGGGATATGAGCCGCAGGGTTTCGGGTTTGGTGAAGCGTCGAAGCGAAAATGCAGCCATAGGTACTTCCTTTCAATCGGTCAAAGCCCAAGCGCCAAGCGTTGTCGGCAGTTTTCCAAGCCTGTTGACAGCGCGCAAACGCATGAATTATACTACTGAATAAAGATTCAGTCAAGCGGTTTGTGTACACGTTCGTGCGGTACGCGCCTGGAAGAGAGGTCAGAACCATGGATCACGCTTTTGTCGCCCCGGAAACCCTGGTGGCCGTCACCCTGGAAACCACCGGCCTGAACCCCCTGCAGGACCGAATTACGGAAGTGGGGGCGGTCCGTTTCGACTATGAGGGCAACCTATTGGACACCTTCTGGGAGCGGGCGAACCCGGGTGTACCCATCCCCGAACACATCAGGAAGATCACGGGGGTCACTGACGATAAGGTGGCCGGGGCGAGAGCGCAGGAAGAGGTGGTGCGGGATTTCTTCACTTGGGCGGGATCGGAGGTGTGGATTGCCGCGCATAGCGGGGAGTTCGAGGCGGCGTTTCTCTATGCTGCATTGGGCGGGTGGGAGGATGCCAATGAGGACCGATGCGTGTTGAGCACTTTGCGGTGGGCGCGGGCGGCGGAATTGGGCACGCCGAACTACCGGCTGGGCACCGTGCTGGAGTACATCGAATCCGAGATTCGCGTCTGGCCGCTGCACGGCACGCTCATCGGCGCGCAGGGCATCGTGGACCTGGTGAAGTTTCTACTGAAGCGGAGCTATGCCGACCCGTCGCACGGCGGCGTCAAGGACATCCTCGTGTTCCGCGCGGACCGGATGCATTCCCTTTCCCGGCGCGTGACTGCCGAATGGGAACGCAGGGCACAGCCTCCTTTCGATTACCGGGGACGCGCGGTCGCGCCCGCAAGGTGAAACCACGTTGAACTTCAGTTGGGCGCAGGAAAGCCGAACTGCTTACGTTGGTCTTCCCACAACAAAGGGACCCCCTTGCGCAGTTTCTTGAGGGTGAAGCCATCCGGTTCCTCGCCGTCGAGCACGGTTTCGATGATGTCCGGCGCGAGGTTCACCATGCCCAGTATCTTGCAGACATAGGACTTGTCCAGTTTCAGCGAAGCGGCGAGGTCCGCCATCGACCGATACCGCCCGCTCTCGATGAGTTCCGCCCATCGGTGGGCGCGAACAAGGGCCGTGACGAGCGCCGTGTTGTCCGCGGAACGCTTGATGCCGTCCGGCATCATCTCTGGCGGAAGCACGATCTCTTTGCGCCCGCCTCTGTGCCTGAGCCGTATCGGGATGATAACGCGAACGCCGCCGCCCGGCGTGCGAGTCTCAATTGCATTCGTGTGGTCTGCACAAAGCACTTTGCCCATCGCTATTCTCCTCTGCTGTGTTCATTTCCGAGGTCAAACTAAGCATTCCTTCGGGACGTAGTTCGACTTCCAGACTGTCCCGTGTCGCGACAACGCGTTCCACCAGGAGTTGGGCGATGCGCGCCTGCTCCGCCGGAAACAAGTTGTCCCATAGTTCGTCTACCCGCGCCAACGCGTCCACAACGTCGGTCTCCGTGAATCCACTCGTTTCGTGCGGTGTGGACGCCTGTGCTTCGCGGTAGACCTGCGCCACAATCGTCGGCGAGTTGAAGACTTTGCGCATGCGCTCCATGACCATCTGTTCGACGTCGCCCGCAGGCAAGGTCTTGAGCGGGCACGCCGCATAGCCATTCTTCAGGGCGTTCATGCAAACATAGTACCGATACATCTTGCCTTTCTTCCGAGCGAAGGAATGCGTCATGCCGCACCCGCAATGGCCGCAGCGGATGGCGCCCTTCAGCAATGCATCGTGTCTCTTTCGGCTGCGATTGCCTTGGGTCCGGTCGTTCTCCGCAAGCATCGTCTGCACCTTGTCCCAGACTGTCCGTGAAACAATCGCTTCGTGTTCGCCGGGGTAGATGCTGCCTTTGTGGTTGATCTCACCGACGTAAAGATGGTTGTGCAGGAGGCGGTAGACGAACGCCGTGTTCCAGGGAACGCCTTCCCGCGAGCGGCCGGAACCGGTCACCCACGACTTCGTCTTGAGTCCGCGCTCATTGAGGTTCTGAACAAGTTTCTGCGCCGAACCGGTCTCGATGAATCTTTGGAAGATGTACCGTACCGTCTCCGCTTCATCGGGATTGACGAGCAACCGGTGGTTCTCCCTGTCCACATCGTAACCGAGCACGCAGGGGCCGCCGGTGTACTTGCCTTTGCGCTTCGCCGCGGCGATCTTATCCCGGATACGTTCGCCGATGATCTCGCGCTCGAACTGGGCAAAAGACAGAAGGATGTTAAGCGTGAGCCGCCCCATGGACGTCGTCGTGTTGAACTGCTGAGTCACGGAAACGAAGGATACACCGTGCCGTTCAAACAGATCGACGAGACGCGTGAAATCCAGCAACGACCGGGACAGCCTGTCGATCTTGTACACCACAATACAATTGACCTTGCCCGCTTCCATGTCCTGAATGAGCCGCTGAAGGGCGGGCCGGTCCAGGGTACCGCCCGAGTAACCACCATCGTCATAACGGTCTGGAACGGGTATCCATCCGCTCTGGCGCTGGCTCGCGATAAACGATTCCCCCGATTCACGTTGGGCGTCCAACGTGTTGAACTCTTGTTCTAGGCCCTCTTCGGTCGACTTGCGCGTGTAGATGGCGCAGCGCACAGGCGCGGTCACGGGCTCCGCTGCGGCTGTGTTTCGGTGTCTGTTCATGCCCGGCCTCCCTTGATGCTGTTGGTCTTGGCAAGTCCGAAGAAGGCCCGGCCGTTCCAGTGCGTGCCGGTGATGGCTTTCGCGATGGCGGTGAGTGAACGATAGTTCCGGCCTTGGTATTCGTAGCCGTCGCGGGTCACGGTCACCTCGTACCGCGCTTCGTTCCATTCGCGCACGAACCGTGTGCCGGGAACCGGGGCATCGGCTTTTCGCGTCCGCGCCGCGGTCTTGAAGGCCAGATCGTCCAGCCCCAACGCCACTCTACGCTCATCGATGCGGCGCCTTGCGTCGACCGGCAGACTGCCCCAGGTGAGTTCCTGGACGCGATGCGCCAATCGGCGTACCAGTACGGAGGGTCGATACGCCGGTGGTTCGCTTCCGAAGAGCGCTCGCCACTGCTCGCGGAGGTCATGTTCGCTCATCCGTCCCAGTGCGGCGACCTGGCTCAGGATTGTCGGCGTCTTGCCGGCGTCTTGTTTGTTCATCGTGTTTTCCTTTCTGTCTCTTGTCTCTGCGGTTCGACACGATGAACGCTCTGTTCGCACGGGAAATCAAGTGAATTCTGTGGCGCGAGAATGCATGTTCCGGCGCTATGTACATGCCCCGCACGCATCCGCAAGAAACCGCGTGCGAGCAACGATGAGAGTTCGTGCAACCGCTCGCGCGGGGTCATCGTTTCCGGCGGGGCCTGATTCGTTTCCATCTGATCGCCTCCGTTCTGGACGCGCTTCATTTGTGGCGTCCAAAGGGTATCTACCGGAAACGTTCAGGAAACACGGATGGTGTGGATTCACCGCTAAGAATGGCTGTGAAGGCGAGTGTGCAATTGCGGCGATTCGAGAGATGGATTCGCAACCTTGGTGGATGCACTTGGTCTTTCCGCAATAAACCGTGGTACTCCCTGCGATATTACATCGGAACGGAAGAATCGCGTGCGTAAGTCCTTGTCCTTCAGCAGGTGGACTACTTGGGGCAAATCCACTTGGAACAGAGAAAAATCGAGAGAACAGAGAAGAGATCGGCCTCATGTGGCTTATGATGTGTGCTTGGCGACCACTGTGGGCAAGCGCGTGTCAATCGCGCCACATCACTAAACCCCTTTGAAATAAGGGGATTTGTAGGCATGAAACGAAAACGTCCTCTCGGACGGATTTCACCGTCGAGAGGACGTTATGAGAACAGAAAATGGTCGGGGCGGCGGGATTCGAACCCGCGGCCTCTTGGTCCCAAACCAAGCGCGCTAAACCGGGCTGCGCTACGCCCCGAAGATGATGCGATACACCTCTATTAGACCACATTCGGGCGTGGAGGTGCAACGATGCATCGCCGCGATTCATCAAGACAAAAAGGCGATATAAAGCATATACGGACGATGTGATGCCGTCCTGAATTCGTTTTTCTTGCATCGAGCCGGCCCGGCCGGTAATCTCCTGTAAACAAAAGATAGGAGCCGCATCGTATGTTGACTGTGACCACCATGGCCGCGCTGGTCCTGATTGGCGCCAAGCCGGCGGATATCGTCGTCGAAAAGGTCTATGGCACGGAACTCCCCGGCAAGTACAAGCATCCGGCCTGTATCGAGGAACTTGCCAACGGCGACCTTTACATTGCGTATTACGGCGGTTCGGGCGAGTACGAACCTGACACGGCGGTCTATGCCGGACGGTTGCGTAGGGGATCGAAAACGTGGTCGAAGCCGAAGATCATCGCCGACACGCCGCTTCACTCGGACGGCAATCCGGTGGTCTGGCAGGCGCCCGACGGTATCGTGTGGCTGTTCTATAACGTGCGCTATGGCGAGACGTGGTCCGATACGCGCATTCACTGCAAACTCTCGAAAGACGGCGCGAATACGTGGTCGGATGCGTTTGTCGTGGGCGAGGATCGCGGCATGATGGTCCGATCGCGCCCCATCCGGCTCAATGACGGCGACTATCTGGTTCCGATTTATCACGAAACCGGACATGACCGAGAGAATGTCGGCGCGGACACGACGTCCCTTTTCCTGCGTTATAATCCCAAGACAAATGCATGGTCGGAATCCAGCCGCATCCATGCGCGGCTCGGCGCGCTGCAACCGTCTGTCGTTCAGATGAGCGACAATCATCTGATTGCCTATATGCGGCGCGGCGGCGGTTATGACATGACCGCAAATGCCTGGATGTATCGCGCGGAATCGCACGATGGCGGCCAAACATGGACCGACGCCGCCGAGACCGCGTTTCCCAACCCGAACGCGGCCATTGATTTTCTCAAACTGCGCAATGGCCACCTGCTGCTCGTCTACAACGACAGCATGACCGATCGCACACCGTTGACGGTCGCCGTTTCGACCGACGGCGACAAGACGTATCCGTTCAAACGCAACATCGCCACCGGCCCGTTCGATTATGCCTATCCTTACGCCATCCAAACGCGGGACGGCAAAATCCACGTGGTCTATACCTCCCACGAGCGCACACGGGTCAATCACGCCGTTTTTGAGGAAAGCGCCATCACGGGATGGTAACCGAAACGAGGCGGTTGGGGACATGAATATGAGGCGCGTTTGCGGGTATAATCCGCGCCGTGGCCTTTGGAAAGCGAGGATAGCATGTATATTGGACGCATCGTGTGTGTGGCGCTGACGGCGGACGGGCACTTGTGCGCGTCGTACCGGGTATCAAGCCGATCGTTCCCAAACCGGACGGCGGTCATCAAGCCGGACAAGGTCAGTATCATCCCCAAACCGGGTTTCGAAATGGATGTTCAGAAAAACCCCTATATTGCCTATAATTGCGCACGGATCGTCTGCGGCGGAAAAGTCGCCGTTGTGACGAATGGAAGCCAGACCGATTCGATTGCCGAAAAAATCGCGATGGGTATGCCTCCACGGGATGCGCTCACCCTCTCGTCGCTCATTCTCGATTTCGAAAAGGACGATTTCAACACGCCGCGCATCAGCGCCGTGGCCGACGTGCGCGATGGCGGCGGATGGCTCGCCACGGTGCGGCACGACGGCCTTGAAGTCCGCCGAATGCCGCTGGCCCCAAGCCGGTTCTTTTACGTGGCCACTTATGAAGAAGACACGGTTTCGGAACATTTCGGTGGAGCATACGACGCGACCGATGCGGATTCCGCGTGCGATTTCATTTTGGGCAAAGGCGTATTCGCGGAACGCGAAAAACCGGTCACGGCCGTCGCGGCCATCGTGTCCAGCGGCGGCTTCGAACTGGCCGCAAAGGATGCCATTGTTTAGAAGCGTTCTTCTTGACAGGATAACCGGATGGCAAGGATTATCTCCTGGGCGCCACATATGAGATACTTCTTCCATCGGTTATGAGACGTTTTTATCCTCGCTAACCTGTTATCGTGGTGAGAAAAAGTTTGCTCCATCGAGTGGAGGTACTATCATGACATCCGTGTATACGAGTCCATTGGTCGAGCGCGTCGCAACACGCGAGATGTGCGAACTATGGGGCGCACAACGTAAGTTTTCGACGTGGCGGCGCTGCTGGCTGGCGCTGGCGGAGGCCGAGCATGAACTTGGCTTGCCCGTCACTTCCGAACAACTCGACGAAATGCGCGCGCACCTCGACGACATTGATTTCGAGGCGGCGGCGCGTTTCGAACGCGAACTGCGGCACGATGTCATGGCGCATATCCATGCCTTTGGCGTCGTGGCGCCCAAAGCAAAAGCGATTATCCATCTCGGCGCGACCAGTTGCTTCGTCACGGACAACACTGACCTTATCCTCATGCGCGAAGGGCTGGGTCTATTACTGTCGAAAGCGGTCAATGTCCTGGCGAAACTCGCCGTGTTCGCGAAACAATGGAAAGACTTGCCGACGCTCGGTTTCACGCATTACCAGCCGGCGCAGGTCGTTACGGTCGGCAAGCGCGCGTGCCTTTGGGCGCAGGATCTGCTGATGGACATCGAGGACATCGAAGCCGCGATGGCGCGCCTGCGGTGCCGTGGCGCGAAAGGCACGACGGGCACGCAGGCGTCGTTCATGGCGCTGTTCGATAACGACTCGGAAAAGGTCCGCGAACTCGACCGGCTTGTCGCGCACAAATTGGGTTTCGCCGAGTCCTACCCGATCACGAGCCAGACCTATACGCGCAAAGTGGATACGCACGTCCTGCGCGTGCTGGCGGCCATCGGCGAATCGGCGCACAAATGGGCGACCGATATGCGTCTTCTTCAGAATCTGAAGGAGATCGAAGAACCGTTCGAGAAGAACCAGGTCGGCAGTTCCGCCATGGCCTACAAGCGCAATCCGATGCGGTGCGAACGCGCCTGCGCGCTGTCGCGGCTCCTCATGGCCATGCCGTTGCACAGCGAGTTCACGAGCGCGGTCCAATGGTTCGAACGCACACTCGACGATTCCGCCATCCGGCGCATCAGCATTCCCGAATCTTTCCTCGCGGCGGACGGCGTGCTAAACCTTTATCTGAACGTCATGGAAAATCCCGCTGTCTATCCGAAAGTCATCGAGCGGCATCTGTGGGCGGAATTGCCGTTCATGGCCACCGAGAACATCCTCATGGCGTGCGTGAAACGAGGCGGCGACCGCCAGGAACTGCACGAGGTCATCCGCAAACATTCCCAGGCCGCTGCGGCGCGCGTCAAGCAGGAAGGACTCGACAACGACCTTCTTGACCGTCTCGCCGCCGACCCGGCTATCGGTATGACACGCGCCGAGATTGATGAGATACTCGACATGCGCGAGTTTGTGGGCCGCGCACCGAAACAAGTCGAAGAATTCCTCGATGAATATGTCCAGCCCGTACTCGATCGTCATCGCGACCGTTTGGGCGCCACTTCGGATGTGCGGGTATAGCGACATACAGGGCAGATGGAATAGCCGCACATCCCGTGTTGCTGTTATCAGCGGTATCGTGCCCGAACAGACCCCGCTACCCAAGTCCTTCCGAAACGTTTGAACCTAAATTCGGCAATCAAAACCCGCGTCCTGTGCGCAAGCCGTGAACATCGCGGACTTTGTGGATGAAGTGGAGAAAAAACCAATCCCCTTTCGCGTAAAGTCCGCTGTGTCCAGAATGTCCACGGATTCCAGAAAATAGAACATAAGTCGTTCACGCTGTCCCGACAATCTGCGCCATGCGGCTGGGCGCTTTTTCACGGACATGCGTGTGTGTTTACGATTTTTCAGCGGCGTTCCGTTTCAGGCGGGCCGACGCGAATCGCCGACCATTTCCACGCGTCCGCTTCTTTGCGAAAGAGAAAGACGAGATCGCCGCGGGTCGTGCCCATGGAAAAGCGCACCGGATATGCGGCCACATCCGATCCGCTCATTGAGAAATGCACTTCTTCGGCGGCCAAGGTTACGGTTTTCATCATTTCCGGCCAAATGAGGGCGAGTTCGGTCCGGGTTTCGCCTTGCGCGCCGGTAAAGGAGTCCGTACACATCCGTAAAGCCGCCTCGACGTCTTTCTTTTCCCATGCCGACATAATCCCGGCGAGAATCGGACGCAGCGCTTCGACGGTTTCAGGCGGCGCAGGAATACCCACAACGGGCGGCGGCATGACCTGGGTCGCCGAAGGATCGGCCGCATAGGCTTTTTCGGGCGACTTGGACGCCGAGGACTCGGGCGGCGGCGTACTCCCCTTGCCGCAGCCTCCCAATCCACATCCGGCAATGGAAAGCACTGCCCCAATCAACATAAAACCAATCGCCGTTCGCATAGGCCTCTCCTAATTTCATTTACGGGTTCACATCGTTTCATCGGCAAATGATCATTTCCAAATTACCGTTTGTGCGGGATGAATTCCATACGGTTAATATTGTTCCGTGTCGGGTCTCCATCGGTAACCGGTATAATTTTTAAGGCGCGCGATAGTGAAGACCTTAATGAGGGTTTGTTGCCGGTAAACGTTGACGACTTCGAATCCGTCGAGTTTTTCGAACGCGCCGAGGGCCAGGGCCTTTTCGATTCGAGGCCGGGCCACTTCGGGCGGGTCCCCGATGATAAACAGGGCGTCGCGTCCGACAAGCGTTTCCCACCCTCCCCACAGATCGTACTGGTTGTACCGGCGATCGCCGAGATTCACGCAATAGGTTCGAGGCCGTCCTTCCGTATAGAACGCGGCCCATGCGACAAACTGGTAATTTTCGCTACAGATAAACGGCGTATCCGGATCGTTCTCTCGTATGTGTTTCGACAACGCCCGGCCCAATTCACGTCCTCCAAAGAGACGGTTTGTCGGTTCCTTTTTCGCGCGGAAATGCAACGGCCCAAGGTAGACGTTTTCAATCCGGGCATTTCCGGGGGCAAACCGGGCCGAGGCTCGGTACAGCCACTCGGTCGTTCGCGAAAACACCCCCACCAGACAGCCCAGAATCACCCCGGCATAGAGCAATTTACGCATGCGGGACGTGCGCGGGCGGTCGTGCCACGCCCACGCAAACGCGATAACAGCCGGCAGATACGCGCAAATAGGCCAATTCGGCTCAGTCTTGCGCGTAAACGCAACCAACGTATAGAAGCCGAACAGGACCATCGCGCAGAGAAACAAATACGCCGCGTTTTTCTGTAAGGCGGAAGACCGAAGGCCGAAGCCGGAAACGGGCAAGCCGGCGCCCGTTGTCATTTCCCGCTCGCGTTCCTGCGCTGGTTCGTTCTCGTACCCGTGCGCACAATCGCCGCCTTTCATCTCATACGACTTTGCCGCATTGATCCCTGAAGCCCATGGCCTGAATACGGCCGCCTTTTTCGCCATGACGGCCATGGCCCATGCGAAGAAACCGAAGAGAATCGGTGAAACGATGCCGAGTTGGCCGCCTGCAAACTCAAGAATATGGGCGACGGTTCTTCCAAAGGATTTTTCGCCGCGTGTGCCAATGCTTGCCGTATGGCGGACGGAGACCCAGTCATGGACAATGTTCCAATAGATGACGGGAATCATGGCAAGGAGCATAATACCCAGCATGAGATACGGTCCGGGACGGCGTAGCCATCCGCGATCGAACAAGATCAGATAGGCCAGGAAGGACACGACGAGCACCAGCATGGTGTATTTGGTGAGCATGCCCAAGCCGAGCGCCACGCCCGTGATCAGCCACCAGCCCCTGTCGCCGGCCATGGCCCGGTGAAACGCATACATGGCGAACGCCCAAAAAAAGGCCATCGGAGCATCAATGGTCAACATCACCGATCCGGCCCAACTCGAAGTCATCGCGAGCGACATGCACGCGGCCATCAGTGCGGTGGATTCACGTTGGGTGATTCGGCGTGCAAGCGCGTAAATGAACACGAGTGTACCCGACGCAAAGATCACCGCGCCGGAACGAATGGCCGCTTCGCTCGTGCCGCCGATGCGCGTGAGCAGTGCAATGATCCAGGCAATCATCGGCGGCTTGCTGTAATAACCCCAGTCCAGGTGACGCGACCAATCCCAGTATTGCGCCTCGTCGCCCGCAAGGCCAAAATGAGTCATGTGGACAAACGCCAGATTGCCAAATGTCCACAGGGTAAGAACACCTAAAAACACTTTGCGATCGAGTGAAATACCCTGGAATAAATGATGTTTTTCAAGATTCATGGTCAAAGCGGTTTGTAGCGCATCTCAAAGCGGACTATGATTTCGGGTTCTTGCGGAAGTAAAAGAGCCAATCGTGAGAGTACGCCGGGTTTCTGATTGGCCTTGCAAGCGTCCTCAAGCCGCTCGACCGAAAAGGCGCCCCGGCTGGCCGAAATTTCCAGGACGCCGTTATCGGCGACAACCCGTGCGACGCCGCCTTCGACTTCCACCTGCTGCCATGTCACAAACGCTTCCTCGACCGGTACGCCGCCAGCGGTGAAAACGAATCGGTCCTCGATAACAAACCGATCCGGCTCCAGCGAAGCCGTTCGTGCCGCTTCGGCCAGTTCAGGGAGTTCGTAGGCTTTTTCAAAACGAATCAGAACGCTCTTCTCGCCCGTGCGTTCAATGGTTCCGCAATGCTCTCTGCCGCGCATCTGCAAGGCGCCGCCGATGCGGGGAACGCTGTGCCCGTAGGAATTCGCAAAGATGTTTTCATAACGTTTCCCGCCGAAATAACTCGCGCTGTAGAGGCCGCGCCCCGGATCGCAAAGAAACACCCGGCCATCAACGGCAAGAATAAAACTGCCAATGTCATTATGGTTATGCGGCTCATCGTTATGTCCGGCCTTGATGGCCAGCGCAAACGGCGCCGCGGTAAAACGCGCAATGCCGGATGCAGGCATGAAAACGTCTTCGAGCGCCGGTTCGGGCGCTTCGGTGCCGTCCCACCAAACCAGATTACGCAACACTGAACTCAGACGCCAGTCGGTCATGCCCGACGCAAGCCCCAACAGGGTGGTAACGCCGTGCCGTTCCGCAAACCGCGCGGCCAGAAACGGGCGGACGGAGGAATGTTCCTCGGCATCGGCGAAACTGGCATACAGCCCATTGCCGAGATAGGCCGCAAGCGGATAGCGCGCGATGGCCGCCAGTTTCGGATTGGCCATCAGGTACATGGCGCCTTGGGTCCTTTCCCGGAGCATTTCGGAAAATCCCACGAAGTGAATCAATCCGTAATTCCAATACCCTATTCCCTCCAGACAGCCGCCGTCCGCCTCGAAGGCATTTGCAATAAACCGGTCCAGTTGCGCAATGACGGAAGCCATTGCCTTTTCGAGACGCCCGGGATCGTTCTCCATCAGCAGAAAAACCTGGCCGATGGATCCCGCGCAAACACCCGTCCAGTTGTTGCGGCCGCCGCCCCATGAGTACTCACCGGCATGCTTGAGATATGGATCGCAGATGCGATCGCGAATCTCGTCGCGGACGCGCTCCCGTATCTCTTCATTCAGGTTTTCACCCAGCAGCGCCAGCACATGGGCAAGTTCGCAGCCGGTTTCCGCGGCGAAAAGGTCTATATATCCCGTGCCTTTGGATTCATGTGCGGGCAATACCCACGTGCTTTCCTCACAAATGCTCCAGAGCAGATCGTTGACCCGGTTGATCCGTTCTTCCGACGGATCGGCCCATGCCAACAACACCGACTGGGTTAGCAGAGTGCGCTTGTCGAAATACGGTTTTTCATAGGGAAAACGCTCGCCCGCCACGCGAAACCGGCGATATAACGTGTACGTCGTTTCGGGGATGGTTCGAACAGCGTCCGCCTCGCTCGCCCATTGCAACAGGACTTTTCCGTGCGATGTCCCGAACCACTCGCCCGGCGTCTTCGTCGGCAATTCAGGAAGCAGAACCGGTCCGGCGGCCGGTAATGGCGTGGGTGCTGATGCAACGGATTCCTCCCGGACGGCTTTCACATCCGCCACCGCCTTTCCATGTTGGCACCCCGCGGATACCAGCGCAATGATCAATAAAACCAAACCATTCGTCATGTGTGTTTTCATGTCGCTACTATAGAGATGCGGACGGGTTGAATCAAGACACCAACGTGGGATCTGCCCACAACCCAGTCTTTTTCGTGCTCGTGCTCGCCATCGTCATCGTAATCGAGGCAAGAACTCCGCGGTATTCGCACTCGACAAATCATTGTACTTCAATTGGTTGTATAAGTTGCCCAAAAACTTCTTGTAGTTGTTGATAGAAGCCACACTGTAAGGTGCTGATGCTCCATTTCATCCATCGTGAAATCTGCCCGTACCCTGTTTCGTTTGTATGAACGCGCCCGTGCTTGTTATCGCCTGAAAATCGGCCATGTGAACCGTGACTGGGTTATGGACTATGCCTGCGTCAGGGAATTTTGTGCGAATACCGGCTGGCGGGGACGCCGGCCCTCCCGCGCCGCGACATACCGTGCATAATATCGGTTGGAAAGTGTGATAATCGCGGGGTTATAGAGCGATGACGATGACGATGACGAGCACGAGCACGAGCATGAGCATGAGCATGAAAAAAGACTGGGTTGTGGACAGAGCCCACATCAGTATTTCAATGGGTTGCGTAAGGGACTGAACACTTCTTGTAGTTGTGGAAAGAAGCCGCTCGGTAAGGCGCTCCACCTTGTCCGGGGCTTAGCCCAGAAGAGAAACGCCTTCGGTGTAGTCTGATATCGTTGGTTATTGTATATTGTTGGCCGCCGCGCACGAGGAATGTATGGAATGGACGAAACGATACTTCGGCATTGTCACGAATTGAACCGCTGCAATCAACGAGGCGGGCGCATGTTGTCCGTGTTCGATCTGATCGAATCGCAGACCATTGATTTGGAACTCGCGTCCCGGCTGATGGCGGGCATCACACAGGGCGCATCGTTTATGGTGGGCGCCCGTCCGGGTGGCGCGGGCAAAACGACGGTCATGTGCGCATTGCTGAACCTGGCGCCTCCGAATTGCCGGTTGATAACGGCTACTCCGCAGGCCATACAGGCGGCCTTGCCGGCTACGCCGGAGACGGCGGCCTGTTATATCTGCCACGAAATCGGGGCCGGTCCGTACTTTGCCTATTTGTGGGGCGCCGGGTTGCGCGCGTATTGCGCGCTTACGGACAAAGGCCATGTCCGCGCTACCAATCTGCACGCGGACGATCTTGCCGAGGCGCGCGCCCAGGTGTGTGATGAAAACGGCGTTCCCGCCGCGCATTTCAACGCCTTCCATTACATCGTCTTTCTTCGTGTACGGGGTGGCTATCAGGCGGCAAGACGCTGGATAGCGAAAGTGTATGAAAGCGACGGCCTTTCACCCCATCGGCTCGTATACGACGTATCGAAGGGAGGACTTTTCGGGGAGTTTTCCGATCCGTCCCGGGCCGCCCAATGCCGGTCATTTCTCGAATCGGCGCACAAGTCAGGCATCCGCACTATCGAAGAGACACGGGCTGCGTTGATCGCGCACTGGCTGGACCTGGCTTGAACGTCATGGCAATAACTGGATGTCGTCAATGGCGACGCGTACGCCCCGATCTCCGCAGGGATCGAAACGGAGCGCGGTGATATTGCCGCGCCAGCGGGGGCATGCCTTGAGATCCACGGTGTAGAGATGTATCTGGCCATCGGCAACGATCGGAAACGAAGCGCTGGCGGCTTCACTGGTGGCCGCGCTGCTGGCCGACCAGAACAATTGCGCGCGGGCATCGGGTTTCAGCGCGCCATCCAGTTGCATGTTGAACGTGGCTTTCGTGAATTGGGCGGCCTTTATTCCATGGGTTTCCACGACAATGGCCGGATCGTCGTTGGTCGTATCGAAAAGGAGTTTTCCGTCTTCAACACGCACATTCGCCACGCCCATCATGGCTTTCCACCCGGCATCGGGCGCGTCGAAGGTCCACGCGCTGACGGACGGACGCGATGGATAGTCATAAGGTCCAAGACCGATATCGGCCGGTCCCAGGTTGACCGGCCAGAGCCGGGCATTGCCCACGCCGAATACGCGCCGTACCGCTTCGAGCATGTCGAAACCGAATTCGACGCACGGTTCGATATAACTGCCCTCCCCCCACTCGTTCACCGGCCCAAGCACAACGAGTGGCTTGTTGTTTTCCAGCGCAAACGCATGGGCGGATTCCAGCAGTTGCTCGAACAAGAGCGCCGTGCGGCCTTCGATCACAAACGCTTTGTCGCCATGCCATGGGCGGGAATCCCAGCCTGTGTCCACGACGGGATAATAGGCCAGGGGTTTGGCTTGCGCGTTTTTCCTATCCCATTCGAGCTTCGAACCGCGAACGACATTAAGATACGGCATTCGTTTCAGGGCCATGGCGCGGTCAACGTCGCCGCCCCACTCGTGATACGTCGTAATGCCGGCATATCCCTCATTTTCGAGATTTTTGATGGCGGCCGGCGAAAAATCGTAGCCCATGGCCACGAACGTAATCCCGTCGTAACCGGCCGCCCGCGCCATGTCTTGCGATTCGTTCATGGCCTGTTTGACCGCGTCGGAACCGCCCAGATCGCGGCGCACATTCGACGGCGCCCAAATGAATACGGCCGGCTTGCCTTCGATGCGGTAATACGCCGGCAGGTTGAAATACTGGCCAATCCATTCTTTTGTCACGGCGCGCCAGTCTTCGGCGGAATGCGTATTGGGCGGATTATGGTTTGCCCACATGATGGCGACTTTGAGCATGTCGCGGTAACGGGCTTTGCGATAGGCGTCGAACCAATGCGTGAGACTCTGGCCGCCCTGGCACCAATACCAGTCCACGAGAAAACACGAAATCCCGTTTTCAACGGCCCATTTGATCTGCCAGTCCACGCATTCGGGCTTCGACTCGTCATAATAGCCCAACGCGGGCTTGCGAATCGGCGCCGTGCGCCGGATACAGTCCCATTTCGCGTCGGAATCCCATCCCGGAAAATAATAGGCGCAGACATCCACGTCGCTCTTGACCGGCACAGGCCTCGGGGGATAGTCGGCTTTGTTCAGAAACATAGACTTGGTGAAATTGAGTTTACCCTCGATCGTTTTACCCGTGCCTACGCGAAGGTACACGCGGTGTTCCATGGCTATCGGGGTCGAAACGGTCCAGAACAACGACGTGGATTCGCCATACTCCAGCGGCGGCACTTCGGCTTCGGGCGTAGACCCCGGAACGAAACGCAAGTCGGGCGAAACGACCATGCGGGCCGGCGTGGGTTCGCTTTTTGCGGCGCCGATATTGGCTATCCTCGCCAGGATGCGACAGGGCGTGCTGGTACGGCTCAGGGCATTTTCGAATCCGAGATAGGTGACGGCCAACTCCGCCGGTCCCCGCGGTTCCCCCGACACGGCGATCGCATCGAGTTTCACGTTGCCCTTCGGCAGCCGGATCCCGAGGGCATGGACGCCGTCGCGCCATTCCGGAATCCCTTGCATTTCCACGTTGTAAATGCGCGGTTCGGGACCGCCGCGGATATTGAATTCCGCCGACTGCGGTCCGACGACGCCTTCGGCGCCCCATAGGATCGCCCCCACTCCGTCCGCGGCCGATTGCAGGGTCACCGTCACCCAGCCCTTGTCGTTCACGGCGAGATTGAGTGGCGGAGAATAAAGATCAGACGACTTTGGACTTATGGTCCACGACTGCACGTCACCGTTGAAGGTCCATTCGAACGTGGAATCCGAAGGAGCCGCTCCGCCGCCCCATTCGGCAATGCGAATCTTGTCAATTTCGAAATGCGCGCCATTATAGAGATCCAGCCGAAGCTGCCGGATGGTCTTTTCCGTCTGCCAGAAAGGCACGATGACAATGTCCTGGGACTGCCCATTGCCCTCCACGTTGAACCTGAGGCTTTTCTCCTGGCTGAATCCCCCGTGCGGACCGGCCGTCTCGCCTGTCCAGAACAATTCACCCTGGCCGTCCCGGTTTGCAATCAGCCGAATCGCCACGTATTGCCACGGCTTGGCCTCGATTTCCAACCCGGATATCGAAAAGAACGGATCCCAGTCAATGGCATCCGCGCAGAGTTTGCCGTTCGTGACGGACACATTCGCCAGATAGGCATTCGCCGTCCAGCCCTGCGCATCGGTATCGAAGGTCCATTCCGGCAATTCGGCCATGCCCGCCGTCACGATTGCGCCCGCCAACGCCATCATCCACATTATCGCTGCCTCCGTCGTTGCCAATGTTCTTCCAATTCGGTACAAACGCCATTATAACGGCCGGACGCCGGACTTGGAAATCTCCGGTTCCCCAAAATGCGCGGCCATAAGATACAATATGCGAAAAAGGCATGGCTTTATGAATCACGATTTGCTCGAAACGGCTCTGCAAAAGGAAATGCGGCTCAAGGATCTGCTCGCGGCCCAAGGCGCAATGGTCGTGGCGTATTCGGGCGGCGTGGACTCAACCTATCTGGCCGACGTTGCGCACGAAACGCTCGGCGATCGCGCGCGGCTGGCGCTGGCGGACTCGCCAAGCATCCCTCGCTCGGAATTGAGGGAAGCCTGTGCCCTGGCGGCCGCCCGCGGCTGGAATCTTGTCGTCCTGAAGACAGCCGAATTCGACAAGGACGAGTTCCTTCGCAACGACGGGCACCGCTGTTATGTGTGTAAAGGCGAACTGTTCGAACAGATGAATGCGTTCGCGCGAAACGAATGCATTTCCTGTATCGCATACGGCGAAACGGCAGACGATTCCGCCGACGTGACCCGGCTCGGCCGACTCGCCGCACAGGAACATCGGGCGCTTGCGCCGTTGCAGACCGCCGGTCTTGTCAAGGATGAGATTCGCGTGCTCAGCCGACGGCGCGGGCTACCCACGTGGAACAAGGCCTCCTTTGCCTGTCTGGCATCCCGCGTCCCCAAAGGTTCGCGGATCGACACCGAATCGCTGGCGCGCGTCGAACAGGCGGAGGAGGCGCTCAAGGCTCTTGGATTCCACCAGTACCGGGCGCGCCATCACGGCGACCTCTGCCGCATCGAAGTGGATGCCCATGAACTCGCGCGCGCCGTGGAACCCGCCGTTCGCGAAACGATTCTGCGCGAATTGCGCAAAGCGGGTTACCGGCATGTCACGCTCGACCTGGCCGGCTACCGAACCGGCAGCACCGCGACATGATCTTGCCCATTCACCGGCTGAATTCTTTCCCATCCAAAACGGAGCGTTGAAAAGAGGAGATCCGCCATGGCGCGAGGCAGTGTGTACGGTCCGGAGCGCGCAATATTCACAGAACCTCGGTCGGGACTGCGCATCATTCAGTTGACGCATCATTCGACAATCGCGATGAACATGTATTTCGAGATGTGCTCGTTTACGGAAGACGAGCGCCATGTCGTTCTGCTGGCGCAGCGAAGCGCCTGCCGGGACGCCCCTTGGGATCTGATCAGGGCGCGGACGGACGGCAGCGAACTGGTCCAACTGACCGAATCCGACGCCATGGGCGGCGCGGTGATTTGCCCGGCGCTGAACGCGGCGCTGTATTTCGCGGACCATGAAGTGCGGAAGGTGGACCTGCTTTCGTTGCACGAATCCGTTATCGCGGAAGCGCCGGTCATGCCGTACCCGAACCAGGTGTCATTCGGCGCGGTGGATGAGGCGGGCGCCGTCTATTTCGCAAGCGGCGTGCTCGAATCGGGGCGAGGCGCGGTGTTTCGCGTCGAAATCGGATCCGGCCGTTCCGAAATCGTATTCGAAGGTGAATGCCAGAATCATCTGCACCTCGACCCACAAGGCAGCACGTTGTATTTCGGCGAAAATACCGCAAACGGCTGCGTCCGCTATTTGATCAGCGCGGACGGACATTTGCTTCGCGAATATACCTTCGACCGTTTTGCGCATCATACGTGGTTCGGACGCACCGGCCTGATGCAGGGCTGTCTCTTGCCGCCGGGCCAGGCAATCGTAACCTACCGGGAAGGCGACGATACCTATGTCACGCTGGCGCAGGGGCGGTACTACTGGCATTCGTCCGCGAGCCGTGATGCGCAGTGGATTGTGGCAGACACCAACTGGCCTCGCGAGGGCATTTTTCTGCTGCATGCGCCAACAGGCAACGTGGCCTTTGTCTGCGATCCGATGTCATCCTGCTCGCATCCGCAATGGACCCATCCGCACCCAAGCCTCTCACCCTCCTTGAAGTATGTGCTGTTCAACAGCGATCGCACGGGACTGGGACAGGTCTATCTCGCGGAACTGCCGCCGGAATTTCTCGCACAAGCCGCATCCGGCGCCATCCTCAAGCCGGTTATACTGGCCTAAAAAAGCCAAGAAAAGGACCGCGTTTTGGTTCCCGTCACGGGCGCAATGTTTTTTGAAGGTGCTGAACGACCTGGCGGGTCGTCGGCATCCTTTCGATTTCCTTGGCCAGTTTCTGGCAGGCATACAGGACGGTCGTGTGATCCTTGCCGCCGAACGCCTCCCCCACTTCGTTCAACGAGAGACTGGGGATAAGCGTTTTACACAGGTACATGGCCACTTGGCGCGGGAAGGCCACCATCCGCTGGCGGTTGCGCCCGCACAGATCCGCGATGCGCACATCGAAGTGATCCGCGACCGCCCGCTGAACCGCCTCGATAGTGATGGGCTTGATTTTTTCATTTCCAATCAGATCGGCCAGCACATCTTCGACCATCTCGATGGTAATGCGGCGTCCGGTCAATTTGCTGTAAGCGACGACGGTAATAAGGGCGCCTTCCAGTTCGCGGATGTTGGTCGAAATGTGCATGGCGATGCACTTGAGCACTTCCACCGGAACGATAACGCTTTCTTCGGCGGCCTTGCTTTGCAGGATGGCGATCCGCGTTTCGATATCCGGCGCCTGGATATCCGTGATCAAGCCCCACCCGAAACGCGATATGAGCCGCTCCTCGATACCCTGGATTTCCTTCGGGCTGCGATCGCTCGACAGCACAATCTGCTTGTGGCGTTCGAACAAGGCGTTGAACGTGTGGAAAAACTCTTCCTGCGTCGCTTCCTTGCCCGCGATGAAATGCACGTCGTCAATCAGCAGCACATCCGCCTTGCGGTACGTCGTCCGGAATTTCGGCGTCGCCTTTTTCGCGATGCTCGCGATCAACTGGTTGGTGAAGTCTTCCGATGAAATGAACACGACGTTCGCGTTCGGGTCGCGCTGCAGAACGGCATGGCCGATGGCCTGCATCAGATGCGTCTTGCCGAGTCCCGTGCCGCCGTACAGAAACAGGGGATTGTACGCCCGCGCCGGATTGTCGGCCACAGCCTGCGCCGCCGCGTGGGCAAACCGGTTGCCGGCCCCCACCACGAACCGCTCGAACGTATAGCGGGGGTTGAATCCCCGCGCGGGCGCATGAACCGGCGCCGGCGCATGACGCGGCGCCGCCGGGCGTTCTTCCGTTGCCGAAACGGACTGGCGGGAAGGCGTAAAATGCACGGCGCGAAAATCCGGAATGACTTTCCGGACGCTTTCCGTAATCGCGTCGAGGTAATGATCCCGAAGCCAGTCCGCAAAAAACTGGCTTGGTACGCTTACCACCAATTCGCCATCGGCGTACGATTCGTATCGTGTCTGCGAAAACCAGTTTTTATAGCTGTGCTCATCAAGTACCTGTTGTAGATAATCCTGCGCCAATTCCCAAGTGTTCGCCTCTTTCGACGGCATTATCGCTTCCTTCAAAAAGGCCATACGCCAACAGCCCAATCATTACGAACCCCGCTTCGGCGCGCAAACTCCCCCGGCAGCCCTACCGGCCGCGCCAAAGCACAAGGCTCCTTTTTACTCTCTCGCGCCCATAAAGTCAAGCATATTTTCACTCGTGAATTCGCGGTTCTCCAAAACAATCATCATGCCATCCCGGTTTTCCACCGGAAACGAAAAAACATCCACAGGTTATCCACACCTTATCCACCAAACCGCAAAAAAACCGCTGGAAAACGGATGTTTTTTGATGAAGACGCACGGCGATGGCCGTTGCCTCAATCATGACGAACCCGTATCTCTCACCGTGGTTATTTGAGAAGAATGGTTGTTCACCCTAAAATCGGCAGTTGAACGCGGCTCTTTCGATCAAACCATGGACGAGATGGACGTTGTGGACCCAGTGGACTTCACCCGAAAGGGGATTGATTTTCTTGTCCATTTCGTCCACTTCGTCCACGACGTCCACGGTTTGCGCACATGACTCGGGTTTCGATTGCCGAATCCAGGTTGAGCGATCGTCGCGTATACCGGGATGTTTCCGCTGCCCGCATGCGGCAACGTTTCAATCCCCGTCGAAATTCGCCGCCAGCCGCTGCTCGTTGATTTCTTTTCCCCATTGCGAGCCCAGCCGCTGTTCTACAAGGCGGAACCCGTGTTTCTCGTACAGATGCCGGGCCGCGTGCAACCCTTCAAAGGTCCACAAAAAGACATGCCGGTGGCCTGCTTCGCGGCAGAAATCCATGGCGGCCTGCATGAGCCGGTTGCCGGCGCCATGGCCGCGCAACGCGTCGGATACGATGAAGTAGCGCAGATGAGCGCCCGCGTCCGCGGCGTGCCGCCCATCAATCGAGATATGGCCTTCGATGCGTCCCGCGGCCCATACGGTCCAAAAGCCGTCCCGCGAAGGGTCGTACCGCAGGAGAAACTCCGCGAGGTCCGCGGCCGCCTTGGCTTCGAAAAACACGTCGAATCCCCAATGATCGTGATAGTATGCGCCGCAGAGTTCGACGACGCGTCCAAGGGCGCCGGCCACGTATCCCCTGCGAATCTCGATCGGCGGATCAGGCATCGAGCACCTTTCGGATGGCGCGCAGGAGTTCCGGGGTCCGGTAAGGTTTCGTTATGAGGTTGAACCTTTCTTTGACGACGAAATTGGTATGCACGGCGTTTTCGCTGTACCCGCTGCTGAAAAGGAAGCGGACGCGCGGCGATTTCGCTTGGATGCGTTCCATGACCTCGCGTCCGCCGAGCTTCGGCATCATCACATCCAGCAGCGCCAAATGGATTTCGCCATCATGCTCCTCAAAGATGCGCAGCGCTTCCTCGCCGTCGCAAGCCGTCAAAACGGTGTAACCCGCGTTGCGCAGCAGGCGCGCGACGAGTCCCCGCACCATTTCCTCGTCTTCAGCCATCAAAATCGTTTCGGTACCACCGGCGGCGCGCGGTTCGATCTTGTTTCCGACGGTTTCCGCTGGGCGATCGACGATGGAAATATAGATCTTGAACGTGGTGCCCTTCCCAGGTTCGCTGTACACATGGATAAGGCCGTTGTGATGCTTGACGATGCCGTAGACCGTGGCCAGGCCAAGGCCCGTTCCGTGCCCCAAGGCTTTCGTGGTGAAGAACGGATCGAAAATTTTCCCCATGGTCTCGTCGTCCATGCCATGGCCCGTGTCGGTGATGCTGAGGAGAACATAACGGCCTTCCTCCGCCCAGGAATGGCTCTTGCGGTATTCCTGGCCGATGGTCACGTTTTCCGTTTCGATGGTCAGCATGCCGCCGCCGGGCATGGCGTCGCGCGCATTGATGCACAAGTTCATCAACACCTGTTCGATTTGGCCCTTGTCCACGCACACCGTGCCGAGGTTTTCGCCGCGCAGGAATCGGAGTTCGATGTGCTCGCCGATGAGCCGGTGGATCATTTTCAGCAATGTCTGGATCAAGTCGTTCAGATCGAGGTTGACGGGTTGGATGACTTGCCGCCGGCTGAAGGCCAGTAATTGCTTGGTCAAGTCCGCGGCGCGCTCGGCGGCCCGATACGCCTCGTCAAGATCCTGCCGCGTGGAGGAATTCGGTTCGCTTTCCATTCGCAGGATCTCCAGATGGCCCAGAATGACTTGTAACAGGTTGTTGAAATCGTGCGCGATTCCGCCCGCCAGTTGGCCCACCGCCTCCATCTTCTGGGCCTGTCGCAATTGCGTTTCAAGCCGGGCCTGCTCCTCTTCCGCCCGTTTGCGCGCGGTGATGTTGTCGAAGGTGACGTAAAATGTCCCCCGCTCCACGCTATGCACGGATACGGAAAAATGACGGCCCAAGGCCGGAACCATTGTCTCAAACCGTTCCGGAACACCGCTCTGGGCCACCCGTCCGTAGATCTCGAACAATTCGGGATTCGCTTCGCGAATGCCCGGGATTACTTCGGTTATCGGCCTGCCGATCACGTCCTTGAGGCCGGTCAACTGCTCGAACGTATTGTTCACGGCAAGATGGATGTAATCCACGGGCCGGCCGTCTTCATCGTACAGTATCCGGCAGTACGCAAATCCTTCGAGCATGTTGTCGAACAGCAAACGATAGCGCCGTTCGCTGGCGCGGAGTTCCTCCTGCGCCGCGCGCTCGCCGGTTTGGTCGCGGAAGACGAGCACCACGCCGATGACCGTGCCGGCTTCATCGCGGATGGGCGCGCCGCTGTCGGCGATGGGGTATTCCTTGCCGTCTTTCGACAGGAGCAGCGTGTGGTTGGCAAGGCCCACAATCGTTCCTTCCCGCAAAACGCGCACGGCGGGATTTTCGACGGTGGCGCGCGTGTCTTCGTTGACGATGCGAAAGACTTCGTCGAGGGGTTTTCCGCGCGCGTCGGATTCAGACCAGCCGGTAAGGCGTTCCGCCACGGGATTCATGTTTCGGATCCGGCCGCCGGCGTCCGTCGTAATGACGGCGTCGCCGATGCTGTACAAGGTCGTGCGAAACTCTTCTTCGGCTTCGCGTTGTTGCCGCTCTGTCACATAGAGGCGCCGGTAGAGAGCCGCCTGACTGTTGCGATAGCTGTAGATGGCGGCCTCGGCGGCGAGCAGAATCAGAAGCAACACGAACAAGGCCGTAACGCCGGCGCGGTATCCGGCTTCGGCCATGATCTCGCTTTCATCAACCTTGGCTACCATGAACCACGGCGTATCGGGAATGGCGCGCAGATCCGCAAGGACCCTTACGCCTCGGTAGTCGCGTCCTTCGAACAATCCTTGCATACCCAAGGCCGCCTGAACGGCCGGAATATCTTTGCGCGACAACGGAAGCCGCAACATAAGCGCGGAGTTTTTTCTGTGCCGAAGTTCGTTGAGAAAAAGGACGTCGCCGCCATCCGCGCGCACGAGAAACGTTTCCGCGGATTGGCTGTGTGTGGGCCACGATTGAATCAACGGATAGAGCAAATCGTCCGCATAACTCCGAAGCGCCAATAACGCGAGGAGATGGCCGTCCGCATCCAACACGGGCGCGGTGGCGTCAAGGCAGATCCGCCCGTCGGAACAGCGGAAAAAGTCGCTCAATACGGCGTTACTACGGGCAATGGCCGCCTGAATGGTGCGATACGCCTCATCTTCGGGGGCGTCTGCCTGCCCCGATGCGGAAAGCAGGACACGGCCATCCGGCGAGAAAAGGATCGCGTCGCCATACGCACCCACGTCACATTCCAGATCCAGTCGGCGCTGCAGCGTATTGCGAAGAGACGGGTTTTCGGGATCGCGCAGCCAGTCGCCGACGGCCTTGCTCATGAGGGGACTCTTGACCGTTCGCCCGGCGTCGGCGAGCCGTTCGCGGCGCCATCGTTGTATCTGGTCCATTTTCAGTTCGGCGATGGACTCGATATCGGCGTATCGTTCCGCGCGGAGACGCTGCACTGCGAGATGGTAATACCCCAATCCGGCGACAATCAACGCCAATGACGCCAACACAAACCACACCGCCTGATTACGCCATGACATTCGGATTTGCAGAACTTTTTCCACCATCACCTCCCATGCTCGGGCGCCAACCTTTACAACCCATCCCCAAGCCATTGCAACAAGTGTACCATATCCCATCTATCTGTCATATTCGGCTTTGCCATGTGTGCCCATTTTGGAAATGGGCATCGATCTTTCGACGGCATGAATAACGCCAATAGATCCAGGAATCTGCATGGAAAGCGCCACAGGACAGACTTCAGACTGTCCTGCGTTCCTCGTTATGCTTTTCGGCCCGCCGGCTGAAACACCCTGATTCGTTTCACAAAGAAACACGCGCCGGGTAATTTTGAAACGCGCTGTCAATCTTCTTCATGCAGTGAATATGATTGTTGAGGAAGAAAACAAGAGACGACGCAAAAGGGTAACTTGTTGGGGTGATTACGATTACGCGCACGAGCACGAGCACGAACGAATCGAGGCGGGGCGTATTTTCGGAATAGATCGAATGGGTATCCATGCTCCACGCCGTATCCGGGCCTGTAGGTGCTTTTCAGACAGGTATTTGCGCATAATCTTCCCGTGTTTTGTCTTTATCTTGTTCACGGCACGGGCGTTGCTCTTCGACAACCGTTGAATTTGATATCCCCGATGGAGGAATGCGAAATGCGGTTGGATAAATTGACCATAAAAGCCCAAGAAGCCCTCTCGGAGGCCATGGATAGCGCCACGCGGCACGGCCATGCAGAAATTGCTTCGCTACATCTTTTGGAAGCCCTGGCCAGCCAAGAAAAAGGCGCCGTAGCGGCTATTCTACAACGGATAGGCATAGCGGTGGAACAGGTTCTGGCCGAAATTGACACGCGCATGCAGGGCCTTCCGCGCGTAAGCGGCGCGGCGGGCCAGGCCGGGCTGAGCCGCGAGGCTCAACAAGCGCTGGAAGCCGGTTGGAAAACGGCGCAAGCGCTCAAGGACGAGTACCTGAGCACCGAACACATGCTGCTGGGTATTCTCGATGGCCGCAACGATTCGGCCGGACGCATTTTGCGCGAACTGGGCGTTACCGCGGAAGCCGTTCTGGCGGCGCTGAAGGAAATCCGCGGAACACAGCGCGTGACCGATCCGAACGCCGAGGCGACCTATGACGCGCTGGCGAAATACAGCCGCGACCTGACACAACTGGCGCGCGCGGGCAAACTCGATCCCGTAATCGGCCGCGACGAGGAAATTCGCCGCGTCATCCAGGTTTTGTCGCGCCGTACGAAGAACAACCCCGTTCTGATTGGCGAGCCGGGCGTCGGCAAGACCGCCATCGTCGAAGGTCTGGCGCAACGGATCGTCGCGGGCGACGTGCCCGAAAATCTCAAACACAAACGCGTCGCCACGCTCGATCTCGGCGCCTTGGTCGCGGGTGCGAAGTTTCGCGGTGAATTCGAAGAGCGCCTCAAAGCCGTGCTGCGGGAAGTCCAGGAAGCGGCCGGGGAGATCATTCTGTTTATAGACGAACTGCACACGCTGGTCGGCGCGGGCGCCGCCGAAGGCGCGATGGACGCGTCCAACATGCTGAAGCCGGCGCTTGCCCGCGGCGAATTGCACTGTATCGGTGCGACGACGCTCAACGAATACAAGAAGCGCGTCGAGAAAGATCCCGCGCTGGAACGGCGGTTTCAGCCGGTGCTCGTAGGCGAGCCGAACGTCGAGGACACGATTGCCATCCTGCGCGGACTGAAGGAGAAATACGAAGTCCACCACGGCGTGCGTATTCAGGACGCGGCGTTAGTAGCGGCCGCTGTCCTGAGCCACCGCTACATTTCGGACCGCTTCCTTCCGGACAAGGCGATTGATCTGATTGACGAAGCCGCCTCGCGGCTGCGCATTGAAATTGACAGCATGCCCTATGAAATTGACGTGCTCGACCGCCGTATCCGCCAACTTGAAATCGAACATCTGGCCGTATCGAAGGAAAAGAACAAGGCCGCACGGGAAATGTCGGAAGGCATCGCGCACGAGATCGCCGAATTGCGCGAGGAATTGAACGCGAAGAAGGCCCAATGGCAGGCCGAAAAGGAAATCATCGAACGAATTCGAACCACGAATGCGCGGATTGACGATGCGCGGCGGCAGGAAGAAATGGCCGAACGCGCGGGTGATCTCGCGAAAGTGGCCCAGATACGCTATGGGACAATCGCTGATCTCCAACGCACACTCCAATCCGAAAATGACCATCTGCTCGAAATCCAGAAGAACGGCAGTTTCCTCAGCGAGGAAGTGACCGAGGAGCGCGTCGCGAAGATCGTGTCGAGTTGGACGCATATCCCCGTCGAAAAAATGATGGAGGGCGAAATGGCGCGCCTGCTCAAAATGGAAGATCGTCTCGCGGAGCGTGTGATCGGACAACGCGACGGTATCCGGGTCGTATCGGACGCCGTCCGCCGGGCCCGCGCCGGGTTGAAGGAGCCGGAACGCCCCATCGGCTCGTTCATCTTCCTCGGTCCGACGGGCGTCGGCAAGACCGAACTGGCCCGAGCCCTCGCCGAACTGCTGTTCGACGACGAGCACGCCATGGTTCGCCTCGACATGTCGGAATACATGGAAAAACATACCGTTGCGCGGCTGATCGGCGCGCCGCCGGGTTACGTCGGCTACGAAGAAGGCGGCCAGTTGACCGAAATCGTCCGCCGCCGCCCCTACTGCGTCGTGTTGCTCGACGAGATCGAGAAGGCGCACGCCGACGTGTTCAACGTCCTGCTGCAAATCCTCGACGACGGCCGCCTGACCGACGGACAGGGCCGAACCGTGGACTTCAAGAACACCGTCATCATCATGACGTCCAACCTCGGCAGCGAGGTCTTCAACGACGCGGGCGAACATGCGGAAAAAACGGAGGCCGTCCTTCGTACACTGCGGCGTTATTTCCGTCCGGAATTTCTGAATCGCGTGGACGACATTGTCGTGTTCCATTCACTGTCACGTGAAGACATTCGCCGCATCGTGGACGTGCAGATCAAGCGTCTCTCGAAACGTCTCGAAGAAAAACATATCGCCATCGAACTTTCCGATGCCGCGCGCGATTACCTTGCCGATGAAGGTTTCGACCCGGCCTACGGCGCGCGCCCGTTGAAACGCGCGATTCAGCGGCTTGTGCTCGATCCGATGGCGGTCGAAATCCTGTCCGGCGCCATTCAGGACGGATCGCGTGTCTTCGTGGATCTCGATGGCGGCCAATTGCGATTCCGCTCCTCGCCGAACGCGGCTCCATGACGTCAGCCACATCCGATTGCGCCCCGGCACGAGGAGGATGGCCTCAACAACAAGCGGTCAAACCCGGATGGGCAGAATCATGAAGGGAATGCCCCGTGAATACAGGCGCCGCTGAACGGCGAATACGATGTAGTTGTGAAGCAGGCGCGTAAAGGCGGTCTCTTCGGGAAAGACGAGTTGGCCGCCGAAAAACACGCCCTGTGGAAAGCGCTCCAGTACGTTTTGGGACAATTTGACGATTTCTTCGACGATATCCGTGCCGACAACGCCGTGCGATTCCGCGTAATAGCCTTCGGCATTCATATAGGCTACATATTTCGCCAATTCCTCATCGAGATATTTCCGCAAGTGTTCCATCTCCTCGATGCCTTTGAAGTTGCCGGCATCCACGGCGCCGACCTGCAGAAAAACAAATTGCCGGAAAGCGCCCCCGAACGTGCGAACAATGCTGAACAGGGTATGGAGTCCAAGGCCGTTGAAACCGTTCACCAGCACGATAGCCGTTCTGGCGTTCGGATCGTACGGATGAACCGGAATCGCCGGTTTCGGCAAACGTTCGACGGTGGCTTTCGTGGCTTCGACCAAACTGTCCAGCCGTCCCAGCATTCGCCGCGTCCGGTCGTAATGCCGTCGGATGACAAGGGCCAACGCGACCAATCCGCCCGTCACGGCCAATGTAATCCATCCGCCTTCCTTGAACTTGATAATAGTCATGGAAAACAGGATGCCCATCGTAAGCACAAGGCCGGTCCCATTGATTGCGATGCCTTTGATCCACGGGTGTTTCTTTCCCCGCAAGCGCCACCAGTGCCGGACCATGCCCAGTTGGGCCAGCACGAATGTAATGAACACGGTAATGCTGTAAAGCACCACCAGATATTGCACGCTGCCCCGGGTAAATACCATGACAAGCAGGGCCGCGCCGCCCATCAATACCACGCCGTTCTGGGTGACCAGCCGGTCGCTGAGCATGGCGAACCGGCTGGGAAACCAGCGATCCAGCGCCATATTCGCCAGCACGCGGGGGCCGCCGAGAAAACCGGCCTGCGCCGCGACGAACAGGATGGCCGTTTCCGAAACCAGCGTGAAAAAAACGAAGGTCCGAGCCGCATTGGACGGCCAGTGCGCCGTAAGGCGTTCGAGCATGGTCGCGTTGAGCGTTTTGCCTTCCTCCAACACGGCGCCGGACAACATGTAGGCGATCATCAGGCCAATCACGGCGATTACAAGCGACGTGGCCATGTAGATCATGGTCCGCTTGCCAGTCTGCGCGCGCGGTTCGCGCAACATGGGAAGCCCGTTGCTCACCGCTTCGATGCCGGTAAACGTGCCTGCGCCCATGCTGTAGGCGTGCAACATCAGCAGGAGCATCCCCATTACGCCCAGTTCAGACGATGCGCCGCGCACCTGCTGCACCGTCTGGGCGGCCACAGGGGCCAAGTCGCCTGCATGACCCATAACCGAGTAGACGATTGCAAAGGCATGGGTCACGAGAAATAGCAGAAACACGGGAATCAATGGGATGACCGATTCCCTGACGCCACGCATGTTCAAGGCCGTCAGCAGCAACACCCCCAGCACAGCCACCCAAATCTTGTAACCATGCCATTCAACCGGCAGAAAACTGAACACGGCATCCGCGCCGCTGGCGATCGAAATAGCGATTGTCAAGGTATAGTCTATCATCAGCGCGCAACCGGAAAGCATGCCGAGTTTTGGACTGAGCAACTGGCTGGCGACCAGGTATCCGCCGCCCCCGCCCGGAAACAATTCGATTATCTGGATATAGCAAACGCTGATGACGACAACCGTAAAGGCCGACGCAAGAGCCACGAACAGGGCCAGATAAGGATAGTGTCCAAGAGCCAAAAAGGCTTCCTGCGGGCCGTAACACGACGAAGACAGACCATCCGCCCCCAGCCCGACCCATGCGAAAAACGCAATGAGCGACAACTTGTGAAACATGGCGGGATCGTTCGGATCCCGTGCGCCGCCTATGATAACCCTCCGCAGACGCCGTAGCGGCGGAGGCTCGCTATCTTCTTCCATTTCAATGGCCCATGGGAAATGCGCCGCCTGCATCATCTTCCGCAGCGCAAAGGAATGATAAGAATTATCGCACTTCCTGAAACTATTTTCAAAAAGAAGCATCTGCAGCAGTGGCGGGTATGATGGCCGGGAAACAGGCTGCGGCCATTCCCCGTGTCAATGCCCGCTTTAGAAATTCACGCCGCCGCACTTCGCTGGTCCTTCTTCACCTGTTATAAGAACGCCTGGAAAATCGTAAAAGAGGCATCAAATCAATTCAAAATACCGCCGGCGTTCCCAGTCGGTTACGTTACGCATGAATTCGCCGATTTCCCATCGGGCTATGGCGGCATAATGATCAACCACGTCATTGCCCAAGAGTGCCCGCGCGACGGCGCTCGATGAAAACGCATCCGCGGCCTCGATCAGGTTGTGGTGCAAACGCGGCGCATCCGTCACGGCGTATCCGTTTGCTTCGACGAAGGGGCCGATCGGTTCGATCGCGTTTTCGACGCCGTACAGGCCGGAAGCAATCATCGCCGCATAGGCGGCATGCGCGTTGACGTCCGCACCCGGTATGCGATTCTCCAGCCGCATGGACGAGCCGTGCCCGCATGATCGGAACGCGACGGTGCGGTTGTCGCCGCCCCAGGTAATCGTCGTCGGCGCGAACGTGAGATCGCCGTAGCGCTTGTACGAGTTGATCGTTGGCGCATACAGGAGTTGGAAATCGCGAGCGAGCGCCATCATGCCGCCGAGGAAATGCCGCATCGTCTGCGACATGCCGCGTTCGCCTTTCGGATCGTGAAACGCAGGTTTGCCGTCCCGCCAAAGGCTCATGTGGATGTGCGCGCCGTTCGACGAATGCTCCGTGTGCCATTTCGCCATGAATGTCGCTTGATACCCTTTCATCGCGGCCATTTCGCGTACGCCTTGCTTGAACACCACGTGGCGGTCGGCCATTTCGAGTGCGTCGGTATACACGAGGTTGACCTCGTGCTGGCCATGTCCCCACTCGGCCTTGCTGCATTCGACTTCGACGCCCGCCGCCGCCAACTGCCGGCGGATTTCACCGATGAGCGGTTCGTCCATCGAAGAACGAAAGATGCAATAGTCGCCGATATAGCCGGATATCGTTGCTAGATTGCGGTAGTCTTTCGCGCGCGAACTCTCCGGTGTTTCATGGAACAGGAAGAATTCGAGTTCGCTCGCGGCCTTCACGGTGAAACCCATCCCGGCGGCCTTGTCGAGTTGCCTGCGCAACATCGATCGTGGCGCGATCGGCACAAAGCCGCCATCGTGCGACTTCGTATCGCAAATGACGAGCGCCGTCTTCTCGAACCACGGATAGAGGCGCGTCGTGGACCAATCGGGCACGGCGGTCATATCGCCGTAGCCCGTGTGCCAGCCCGTGAAGGCAAGGCCGGGGATCAGGATCCGCTCGACGTCCCAGCCGAAGTTGCAGTCGCAGGTATGGACGCCGTCCGCCATGTCGCGCAGAAACGGTTCCGCCGCGCACCGCTTGCCGTACAGCCGCCCCTGCAAATCCACGCCGGCAACGATGACGGTATCCACCAAGCCGTCCGCCAGCCATTTTCTCAATCGTTCCACGACTCATTTCCTCCGTACCCGGATTGGAACCGCCCGGCCGCGGCGTTCAGCAATCATCAAGACAGTCAACGCGCCTTCCGAACGGCGGAATTCCGGTTACGGCCTCTCGTCGTCCGCGCGGACATCCACCGTCGGAACTCGGCGTTCCGCCGACGCCAATAGTCGAGCTGTTCGCTTACCGTTTTCCCTTCAAGTTCGACCTGAATCGTTTCCTGTGCGCGTCTTTTCATCTCGACGCAGTCAAACCGTTTCATCGTCTTCATATTCGATGACCTCCAGTGGCGAGCAAATGGCCAAGGGGCCGTATCCGTTCGCCATGTTGACGCCATTATACAGTGGAATCCGTCTGAAGTTGACGATGTGTTTGAAGTTCCAACTGACGATAAGGCCGCACCGCGCAACGGTGGCAAGCGCGACGTGAAGCGCATCCAAGCGACTGTGGACCGTCACCACGCCTGCACGCAGATAGGCCTCCTGTAGATCGATTGCCGCTTCGGTCACTTCGAGCGATTCCGCGTGAGGCGCGAGTTCGGAAAGCAACTTCCGTACGTGAGCTGGCGCCCCCGTCAGTTCGTCCCGCACGGGCGTCGCCAGCACAAGTCGGTATACGCCATCCCGAACGAGTTGGAAAAACATCTTGCTGCTCTTCGCGAATTCTTCGTCGAAGACGCCGCCAAATACGGACGTATCGGCATAAGCGCGCACGGGTACTGCAACCAATTTTCCCGTCGCTTCGCGTCTCACGAGTCCCTCCTTCCGCTGTTCATAGTTCAATCCGTTTGAACGTCGGCAGATAGTCCTTGTTCTTCCTGAGCATTTCTTGGACCATTTTTTTGATCTCGGCGAGCGACAAAACGGCCGCCGTCAGCGGATCGTAGGCAATGGACTGGTAGACGAGTTTCGGATCGCCGGTCAATGCCGCCTCGACGGCCATTTCCTCGACCGCAATAGTCACATTGTTCAACGCGGCGCATTGGATCGGCAGCGCGCCGACGTGAATCGCGTTGAACCCGCGCCGGTTCGCAACGACGGGCACTTCGACGCAGGCATCCAGCGGCAAGTTCGTGATGAGATTCGTGTTGCGGACGTTTCCGTTGAACTCGAACGGCTCCCCGCCCATGTAGGCGTTGATGATGGAAGCGGCGTATTCGTGGCCGCGTTCGAGCGACATCGGCGCGCCCTTGTCGAACCAGTCCTTGATGTCTTTCTTCCAACTTTTCGCGGTGTGCAGGTAATGCTTGAGGATGTAGGCGTATTCGCCGGGATTCCAGCCGGTGCCGCGCGTGCAATATTTTTCGATCAAGTCCGGCCGCTTGCGGAACCACCAGTTGTACTCGGAGTTGTGCCCGCTCGATTCCGTGACATAGTAATCGAGCGCGAGAAACATTTCGTTGCGGACCTGTTCTTCGTTGTAGATTTTTTTGTTCGACGTGATGGCCTTGCGGATGAGCGGATACGCATCCTTGCCTTTCCACTTGAACTCGGTGTACCACGCCATGTGGTTGATTCCGGCGCAGACGTAATCAATCTCGCTCATCGGCGCGCCGATCCAGTGCGCGAGCATTCCCGCCGTGCCCTGCACGCTGTGGCACAAGCCGGAGGTCTGAATCTTCGATACCCGCTGCATGGCGCGGCACAACATCGCCATCGGGTTCGTATAATTCAGCAAGATGGCATCGGGACAGTACCGTTCCATGTCCTTCACGATACCGACCATGACGGGGATCGTGCGCAAGGCGCGAAATACGCCGCTGGGACCGCGCGTGTCGCCGACATTCGTGTCCACGCCGTATTTTTTCGGGATTTCGATATCGTGCCGCCACACCTGCACGTCGCCGGCAAGGATCGTGCAGAGGACCGCGTCCGCGCCCTTGAGCGCTTCCTTGCGGTCGAGCGTCGCCTCGACCTTCGCCGGATATCCGCCGCGCTCGACGATAAGGTTGACGGCCTTGCGCGCGAATTCGAGCCGTTCCTTGTTGACGTCCATCAACGCGATGGTCGCGTCCTTGAGCAGCGGAAACGTCAGCACGTCCCGGACCAACCCGCGCGTGAATCCCAAACTGCCCGCTCCGATGAATGCAATCTTTGCCATGGCCCACTCCCAAAAGGTTAGAAAGTCCCGGCGGTCCTTACCGCCTTCGCGAACATTTCAATTATCACGGTCTGCGCCTTTGCAGTCAACATGTCACGTTGCCCTTCTCTAATCATGATCGTGTTCCTGAACGGCCGCATATCCGGGTATTCGGCAACAGAAGGATGCTTCAGGAAGGCCGCGACCCATCGGAAATAGCGTTGTAGCCTCATGGGAATGCAATGAGGCCACCGTATTGAGAAACAAACTATCTTCACCCCATAATGGCGCCGGTGAAAAACGCGGAAGAGAGGGTTATGTCATGGCTACGTCATCATCGGTATTCATTACGGGCGCATCGGCGGGCATCGGCGAGGCGTGCGCCTTGCGTCTCGACAAGGAGGGCTGGCGGGTCTTTGCCGGGGTCCGGCGCCCCCAGGACGGCGAAGCGTTGCGCGCCAAAGCATCGGATCGGCTGCACCCGGTTCAGGTTGACGTAACCGATGCCGGCCAGATTGCCGGCGCCGTTGCCGCCATCTCCGAGGCCGTCGGCGGCTCCGGACTTCAGGCGCTTGTCAACAACGCCGGCGTCGGTGTGGGGGGACCGCTGGAATTCCTTCCCCTCGACGAATTCCGCATGCAATTCGAGGTCAACGTTTTCGGCGTCATGTCGGTTACCCAAGCCTGTATGCCGCTTATCCGAAAAGGCAAGGGACGCATCGTAATGATCGGGTCGGTGTCCGGACGTCTGCCCACGCCGTTCGCGGGACCGTACGCGGCCTCCAAGTTCGCCGTCGAAGCCCTGAGCGACGCATTGCGCGGCGAACTGAGGCCATGGGGCTTGCACGTTATTCTGATCGAACCCGGCGGCGTCCGCACGCCCATCTGGGAAAAATCGCGCCAAATGTCCGCGCGTCTCAAAGAGCGAATGCCCAAAGAAGCCTTCGATCTGTATGGCCCGGTCATCAAAAAAATAGATCAGGTCATCAATATGTCCGAACGCATGGGCGTACCGCCGGACCGCGTCGCGCGCATCGTGTCGAAAGCGCTGGCGGCCCGGCGGCCGAAAACCCGTTATCTTGTCGCGCGATTGGCTCGGACGCAAGCCTTCATCGGCGACTACGTTCCCGACCGGCTGCGCGACTGGATTCTTGAACGATTGCTTGTTTTATGAGCGGGCGATCAGATGCCGGTGATATCCATGGCCGTGATCATCCACCCATTCTTGCCCTTGGTGGCCGTGAACGTGGCTTGGCCAAGCCCGAAATTGCCTTTCACCGATACCGGCGCCACCGTGGCCATATTGCCGGAAATCGTCGTCTTGGCGTCTTTCACGCCAATCTCGACGCCATCCAGATAACCCATCCCCTTGGCATTGAGCAGGAAGTCCTTGAACGCCACCTTGTCGCCGATTTGTGAAGCGTAAAAATCGTCCGCAAAATAGGTCATCAATTTGTCAATATCTTTTGCGTTCGCCGCCGCGGCGCATTCCTGGATCTTGCCCTGCAACACTTCCATATCCGATGGCCCCTTGGGCGTGCTCGCGCAACCGCCCGCCAGGGCCAACATCAACACCATACATGAAATCACACACACAACCCGTTTCATCGTACCAATATCCTTTTTTTCGCACTTCAACCCATTTGAACCGGCCTATTGGCCGAAGACGCACCCGCGTCTTTTCAAATGGTACGACCCTTGCCGCCACAATGTGGTTTCAAACCGCTCCGAATCGTCGCTATTGTTTCAACTTGAAATCGGCCGTTGAATGCGGCGCAGCCACCCAATCATTTGACTGGATAAACCTCGTGGCTACGTGGATGCCACCCGAAGGGAATTGAATTGTAAGTCCTCTTCGTCCAAAAGGTCCACGGCGTCCAAGGCTTGCGTGCCAGGATCATGTCGCGAATAGTAAATTCAGGTTTATCCCTGTCAAGTCCCCTGATCGGGCACGTGCAGTTCCTTGCGGAGCGCGGCCAGCCGTTCCTTGAGTTGCTTCACGGTATCGGCATAAGCCGGATCGGAATAGACGCTGCGCATTTCCCGCGGATCTTTTTCGAGGTCGAACAATTCCCATTCGTCCATGTGGCCGGGCAGATAGTAATGAATCAATTTGTACCGGTAAGTCCGGACGCCATAATGTGGGCAGGCGTTGTGCGGTCTTGGAAATTCGTAGTACTGGTAGTACATGGCATCGCGCCAATCCTTGGGGGTACGACCATCCAGCATGGAAAGAAACGACCGGCCTTGCATATCGCCGGGCGCGCGGACGCCCGCCGCGTCGAGAAATGTCGGCGCGAAATCCACGTTCAACACCATGTCGCGATTGACGCTTCCGGGTTTCGTCACGCCCGGCAACCGCGCCAGAAACGGCATTCGAAGGGATTCCTCATACATGAAGCGTTTGTCGTACCAGCCGTGATCGCCCAGGAAAAAGCCCTGATCGGACGTGTAGACGACCAGTGTGTCTTCCGCCAGACCTTCCTGATCCAGCGTGTCGAGCAACCGGCCGACATTGTCGTCCACCGACGCCACGACTCGCAGGTAGTCCTTGATATACCGTTCGTACTTCCAATGATCGAGCGCGTCGCCGCTCAGATCCGGCGGCGGTTCAACCTTGAGATCTTCGGATGTGAGGTCGCGGTTCACGCGCATGGTTGCTTCGGCGGCCGCTCGCGAACGATTGGCGTAATCATCCTTGAAGGTATCCGGTTCGCGGATATCCTCGTTTTCGTACATTTGGGCATGTTTGGCATCGGGAATCCAGTTTCGATGCGGCGCCTTGTGATGGCACAACAGACAGAACGGCGCTTCCCGGTTTCGATTCCGGACGAAATCAATCGCCAAATCCGTTATCAGGTCGGTTACATAGCCTTGTTTCTTGTGTTTCCTTCCCATTTCAATCATGACGGGATCGTGATAGTCGCCTTGGCCGGGAAGGATATTCCAATAGTCGAAACCCGTCGGATTGCTCACCAGATGCCATTTGCCAATCATGGCCGTCATATAGCCTTCGCGCTGGAGGAGTTTGGGAAACGTTTGCTGGCTGCCGTCGAACTTGTCCGAATTGGCCTTGAATCCGTTGATATGGCTGTACTTTCCCGTAAGAATGCACGCGCGGCTCGGCCCGCAGATGGAATTCGTGCAAAAACAATTCTCGAATCGGACGCCCTCGTTCGCGATACGGTCAATATTCGGCGTGCGATTGATCCGGCTCCCGTAACAGCTCATGGCGTGCGCCGCGTGGTCGTCCGACATGATGAACAAGATATTCGGTTTTTTCTTTCGCGTTTTCGCTTCCGCCGCGGGATTCCATCCGCCCAGAATCGAACCTACGCCCAGCGCGCCCAGATAACCCAACGCTTTCCGTCGAGAACATCCCCGTTCCATATCGCTTGTCTCCTCTTTCCGCGTTTTCCTTCCGGCCATTATAGCCCGAATCGAGGCTATCCAAAATAATTTTGTGGCGATTCGCGTTGAATGCTTTTTCGGCCATTTGGGCAACGGAAAATGAAACGATGGTGAAATGATGAAATCCGGCGCCGATTTCCGGATACTTTCCATGAGTGTGTATGGAAACTCGCTTGAACAGACTTCTCGGAGCAGACTACCGAGCCTGTCATTCCCGAAACCGGAAAATACAAAATAGCCGGCCGGACAAGCCATCTGCCCCACAATATTCCCGTACACGCCCTGAAACGAATACACCAACGGACAGGAGTAATTGATGAAAACAGGCAAAGCGATTTTATTGCTGGCGTGTTGCGCGATCCTGCAGGGCACGATTCCCGCCGCGAAAGCCGAAGACGCCTCACGGGGATATGCGTTTACGGACAAAGTGGTCCTCGCCTATTATTATATTTGGTTCAACGAGGACAATTGGCTGAAACCGTTGGCGGAGGGCGGCAGCAGGGAACGAATCAGCAACCTGCATCCTGTCGTGGGCGCGTACAATTCATGGGAACCGGACATTATCGAAAAGCACATGCGGCAGATGACCCGCGCCTTGATTGACGCCTTGGCGGTGTCATGGTGGTACGATGAGAAACCACAGGGACCCAACAGCATTTTGGACACCATTTATGAAAAAGCCCTGGCGCATCATTTGAAAATAACCATTGATTACGAGCATGGGCGATTTCCCATGGAACAGGTTTATCACGATCTGCGTTACTTTCTCGGGCGTTACAGCGCCCATCCTGCCATGCTCAAAGTAGAGGGACTGCCCGTCGTCATGATCTGGACCGCCTGGGGCCATACTCCTGAAGAATGGCAGGATCTTTTCGATCGTCTGAAAAAAGAAGGTCTTGACGCTTTCCCCATCATGTCCGGCAGTTACCAGAACGGCAAAGGCGCGGCGTATCTGGGCCCGTTTCGGTCGCTGGAGGAATATACGCTGGTGGATATCGAAGACTGCCAACTGGCGGACTTCATGAAGACCATGCGGGGGCACATTGACCAATACAACAAGGCCAAAGGTTTCAAGATCGGCAAACCCGCGCAGCATCACGCCACGATTTCCCCGGGATACGACGAACGGGCCAACCCGTCGCGTAAATCCGTCAACGGCGGATTCAAAGGGGCCGGCTGGAAAGATCGCACGAAATTCGGCGCCAATTACCCCGACGAGCCAGAGGGCGCGTACTATCGGGGAACCTTCGAGGCGGCATTGAGTTCGAATCCTGACTGGCTCCATGTGTCCACCTTCAATGAACTGGCCGAATCCAGCCATATCGAGGCGACATTCGAGCACGGCTACACCTATATTGACCTTACCGCCGAATTGGTCCGGCGATTCAAGGGATTGAAATAGATAACATGCCACCGGAGAACCTGATGGTCACCCCGCTTTCCCCGATTCGGATTGTGACGACGGCGATAAACGTGCCGGGACCTCTGGCGGCGGCCCGTCTGGCCGGCATGGGCGCACAGGTCGTCAAAGTGGAACCGCCCACCGGCGATCCGCTGGCCGCTTACGACGCCGAGTGGTACAAAGCACTTGCAAAGGACCAGGAAATCATAACGCTTGACTTGAAAAGCGACGCTGGTAAATCGCGTTTGTATGAGTTACTGGAAACGGCCGATCTGCTGCTGACGGCGCAACGCCCTTCGGCGATGCAACGGCTGGGGCTGGATTGGCCGCGCTTGCACAATCGTTTCCCAAGGCTTTGCCACGTGGCCATTGTGGGTCATGCGGTTCCCGATGAAGAATTGCCGGGCCACGATCTGACCTATTGCGCCGCTGTCGGTCTGGTTTCACCCCCTACATTACCCCCCACGCTCATCGCGGATCTCGCGGGCGCCGAAAGGGCCGTCAGCGAAGCGTTGCGTTTGTTGTTGATTCGGGAGCGCACGGGCATTGCCGGTTGCGCTCAAGTGGCGCTTGCGGACGCGGCGGCGTTTTATGCGGAGCCGCTTCGGCGCGGCATTACCCGCCCGGAAAGCGTATTGGGAGGCGGTGTGCCCGATTACGGGTGTTACGCCACGCGTGACGGTTATCTGGCCGTTGCAACGCTTGAAACCCATTTCGCGCAGGCCCTCCGGAGGGAACTCGGCCTCGAAGCAGACACGCGAGAGGCGCTTCAGGCGGCCTTTCTGACGCGAACCGCCGCCGAATGGGAAACTTGGGCCCGGGCAAAAGGTCTTCCCATTTGCAAAATTCACATTTACGAATAAGGAAACCGGTTTTCCATCGCCGATTTGTAACCGCCCCCTCCCCCCACACTGTTTTTCGCCGCCATCATTTCGAGGCTTCGGCCTTGCCTGTGCTACAATCCGGCCCGGATTGGAGTGCCTATGCTGTTTTCAAAACCAAACGCAGAATTATCGTGCAAAGGCGTCGAGACGGACGAGGAGTTGCGACTCGCCAACGATCTGATGGCCAAAGTACACATGGCCGATTACTTTGCCGCGCTGAATTGGCTGGAAACCTGCGGCGCCGGTTATCCCGGTTTCCGGCGTGAACACACCCGCATTGCATTGTGGCGCGGCGAATTGGCTGGCGCTTTGCGTATGAACACCGAAACGATTCGTCTGGGCGAAGCGCGTCTCAAGACGGGCGGTCTTGGCTGGGTCACGACGGAACCGCGGCACCGTAAAAAGGGCATCTGCCGGGCGCTGATTATTGACACGCTCGATTATATGCGCCATCACGGTTATCACCTCTCCCTTCTTTTTGGCATTCCCAATTTCTATCATCGCTTCGGATTTGCCACGGCGTTGTCGGATTACGCCATTACCGTCGAATGCGAAGAACTGGCATCCTTGTCCGCGCCCATCCACAAGGTCCGGCATGCCAAACCCGGCGATATCCCCTCGATTCAGCGCATCCATAACGCCAACGACAACGGGGTAGCATGCAGTCTGATTCGCAACAGCGCCCATCTCACCAACAAATGGGCCCACTGCGGCAAGACCATCCGCGTTCTTGCCAATGGGCAAGGCAAGGTCGTCGCGTATTTCATGGCGCGCAAAGACGGAGGGACTCTGGTTGTCGAAGAAGTCGGCATTGCCGAAAATGCCTCCTGCGAGTCCGTACTGGCGGCCTGCGCGCACATGGCCGACGACGAGGCCGCCGGGCGAATCCGCTTTCTCGTGCCGCCGCCGCATCCTTTTGCGCATTTTCTGCTGCAATACAAATCCATTCACGAAATGCGCGTCACTCACGACGAGGGCGGCATGCTGGCCTTCGTCAATCTGTCTGAAACGTTGGAAAGCATGACCCCGGAATGGGAACGGCTCATCGCAGACAGTTCGTTGCGGGACGCGCGTGCTGAATTGACGCTGCTGGCCGGTGGGAAAGCGTACCGCATCCGCGCAAATCGCGGCGCCATTGATGTCGCGGCGGTTTCCGGTCGAAACCGCGTCAGTCTCACTCCGGTGGAATTGATGTATCTCGTTACAGGGTGCAGGCATGTCGAGGATGTGTTGTCGGTACACCGCCGAATCCTCGCCGAGGAAACACGGCGCTTTCTTGCCGTACTGTTTCCCCGCCGTGCACCGTATGTCTGGACCTTTGACCGTTTCTAACCGGTTATTGGACCCAACTGGACGCCTTTTTCCTCTTCCCGTCCGGGAGCGGTTTCCGTCCCGTTCTCCATGGGCCGGCGGGAAAAATAGAGTATTCCATCGCGATCCTCCGGGAAGACCATCCCGCGATCTTCCAGGATTTCGAGGTGGCCCAGAACACTCGACAAACCGAAATGGAGGGTATCCATCGCGACGCGCGGGAAAAGCATCCCCATCAATTGATGTGGCGTGAAAGGCCCCGTTTCCAAAAAAGAGTACACTTGTTGCGTAAAGCGTTCCTGGCGGCGCAGCAGGGCGTCAATGATTTCACGATGATTTCCGAAGGGGCTGCCGTGGCCTGGGTAACACACATCCATTTCGAGCGCACGGGTACGCTGCAACGATTGGCGGTATTCGGCCAAGGTGCGGACTTTGGCCTCGCCGGGCCGGGGCCGCCTTATCAAGGGGCTTGGGCTGACGCCCTTCAATACATGATCACCCGTAAAGGCCAACCGGCGGACGGGATCGTAAAAGAGGATGTCGGACGGCGAATGGCCCGGCACATGAAGCGCACGCAATCCCGATACTTCATCCCCATCGTGAAGTTCGCGGGCGATGTCTATGCGTTCCACGAGTGTCTTATACGAAGCACGGAGTTCGCAGATGCGTTCAATGGTGTCCGGCGGCACACCGCAACGCCGCATGACGCCGACAAAAAACGCCAATGCGTCTTTTGCGTCATCCTCATACGCGCGGAGGTGCGCGACGACGTCGGGATGGGCGCAGGATGTCGCGCCCGATACGTGCACAATTCGGTTTACCATACCGATATGATCAATGTGCCCGTGGGTCAGCAGAACCACGCCGATATGGCGCACGGAGAGGCCCTGATCGGCCAGGCGCTGTTCAAGGCGTTCATAAGCCTCGTCCGTGTTCGCGCCGGCGTCAACAAGGACAATGGGGTCCTGCTTCACGATAAAGACGTTGACCGGGCCCACTGGAAACGGGGTCGGCAACGAAATACGGATGATATCCGGATGCGTCGGAACAGCGCTCACGATGGAAATACCGGCATTGGTTCGGGCGCGTGCATCATGCCGAGATAGAAATCAATCATGGACTGGCCAAAAAAGAGGAAGAGTAGACCCGCGGCGGCCAGATAGGGGCCAAAGGGCAGATAATGGGCTTCCTCCTCGATGCCTTTCCTTTTTTGGAGAATGACGAGTGTAATGCCGACCGCGCTCCCGACAAGGGAAGCCAGCATAATAATGACGAGGATGCTCCGCCAGCCGAGAAAGGCGCCCAGCATGGCCAGCAGTTTCACGTCGCCAAAGCCCATGCCGGGTTTCTTGAGCAATAGCCGCGTCAACTTGTCCAGCAGGTACAGAATGCCGCCTCCAAAAAGAATGCCGAACAGCGAATCGAACACATCGCGCGTCAGAAAGCCCGATTCGGGATAAAACATGCCGACGAGCGAACAGGCCAGTCCGAGTGGAATGCCGGGAAAGGTCACCTCGTTCGGGATGGTCCAGTCGGCTAAATCCACAAAAGTAACGAGTACCAGCCCCGCGCACAAGGCCATGTAAACTGGCGTGGCGATGCAAAGACCGAACCGCGCATAGACGCAGGCGAACAAGACACCCGTCAATGCCTCGACCAGCGGATACTGCCAGCTGATCCAGGTGTGGCAATGCCGGCATTTTGCGCCGAGCGCCAGCCAGCTTACAATGGGAATATTGTCGTACCATGCGATGAGCGTGCCGCATTGGGGGCACTTTGATCGGGGTTTGACGACGGATTCGTTGCGAGGGAGCCGCCACACGCAAACGTTCAGAAAACTGCCGATCATGCATCCTAAAACAAAGGAAACTATCAGAAAAAATGTATTCAGCACCTCAATTTGATTTTGCATGGGCCTCGCACTGCCTTGGTTGCCGGAATCGCTTCCTGTGCGCCGTATTATGCCATCGTGTTTGCTGTTCCCACAAACTGGCCCTCTCTCGCGCTTGCCGGTGCGGATTCGGTATACTGGCGCTGGTACGGGGTTGCAACGTAATCTGAAAAAGAGGTGTTTGACACGTGTTCAAAGGATTGGAGAACCTGGGTAATTTGCAGGGCATGTTCAAGCAGGTGTTCGAGATCAAGTCCCGGATGGAGGAAATCCGAGCCTCGCTGGCCGATAAACAGATTGAAGTATCGGCGGTCGGGGGCATGGTGCGCGTCGTCATGAACGGCCATTTCGAGATTGTGTCCATCAAAATCGAGCCGGAATCCATTGCAAACAATGATATTGAAATGCTCGAAACATTGATTCGAAACACGATTAACGAGGCCGTGCGCAAGACGCAGGAACTCGTCAAAGCCAAATTGGCCGAAGCCACAGGCGGCATTGACATACCCGGTATCACCTCATAATGCGCGTCGTTTTTTTCGGTACTCCGGATTTGGCCGTTCCGGCCTTGCAAGCGGTCTCGGCCTCGCATGAGGTGACTGCGGTTGTATGTCAGCCCGACCGCCCACAAGGCCGCAGCGGCAAACCGGCGCCGCCACCCGTCAAACAGTGGGCCGTCGCACACGGAATCAACTTTGTGCAACCGTCGCGGCTGAACGATGGTTCCTTTGAGGAATGGTTGCGCGGCCAAGACCCGGACGTGTGCGTATTGGTTGCGTATGGCCGCATGCTGAAGCAGCCGCTGCTCGATGTGCCCCGCCACGGTTTTCTCAATATGCACCCCAGCCTTTTGCCGCGTCATCGGGGGCCATCGCCCATCCAATCGGCCATCCTGTGTGGAAACGAAAAAACGGGCGTAACGATCATTCGGTTGGATGCCGGCATGGACACGGGCGATATTCTCCTTCAGGAATGTACGCCGATCGGCCCGGATGAAAACGCCGTGGAATTATCGGATCGCCTGGCGGCGATGGGGGCGCGAATGATGGTACAGGCATTGGGTCTCCTGGCCTCCGGCCAAGCGATATTTACCCCCCAAGATCATGCGCGCGCGACGGTTACCCGCATGTTGGAAAAGGCGGACGGCCAAATCCAATGGGCCCAGCCGGCAGCCGCCATTCACAACCTCGTGCGCGCCGCTTTGCCGTGGCCGGTCGCCCATTGCCGGTTCAAAGGCGAGATCTGTCGAATCCTCCGGACGCATTGGCAAAGGGAAGAAAACCTGCCTTCGCCCTTGCCCGTTCCGGGCACGATCGTTCGCGTGGAACGCGATCGCGTGATCGTTGCTTGCGGAAACGGCGCTATCGCCATTCTCGAAATTCAGATGCCCGGAAAGAAGCCCATGAAAATGGACGCATTCATGCGGGGGCGGCCCGTCAACATCGGCGATCGCTTCGAGGATCTCCCGGCATGACCTTGGCAGGCCTTGTTCCGGGAAGCGGGGTCACGTCATGAACCTCGATCTTGTCCGCGATACGGCTGTCCGCGTGCTGGTGCGCGTATTTGAACAGGGAGCCTACCTCGACCTTGCGGTGGATGCCGCGTTGCGGCGGCGCACGCTTTCCGATCGCGGGCGCCGTTTTATGACGCAACTCGCCTACGGAACCGTTCGCCACATGCTGCTGTGCGATCACGTGTTGAATCGCCTGCTTCGCGAACCGGCCGGGGAATTGCCTTCCGCGGTGCGCGCTATCCTGCGGATGGGCGTTTTCCAGGCGCTGTTCTGCAAACAGGTCTCTTTTCCCGCGATGGTCCACACCGGCGTTGACCTCGTCAAGCATCACAGCCACGCCGGGCTGGCCCGTTTGGCCAATGCGGTCCTTCGCCGTGTTCCGCAAAACATGGACGACGTGACCCTGCCCGGACCCGATCGGGACTTCGCCGGCTATTTGAGCATCCGGCATTCGATACCACGCTGGCTGGTCGAGGAATGGATAGATGAATTCGGATCGGAGACCGCCGAAGCCTTATGCGTCGCCAGCAATACAGAAGCAAGCGCCACCTTACGCACCAACACGCTCGCGACATCAACGGAACACTTGATAGACGCCCTCAACCGGCTGGACAACTCCGGCGAAATCATCGCCAAAAAAACAACTATCGTCCCGGAGGAAGTGACGCTTTCACACGGGGCGCCTTCCGTTCGATCGAAACTGTTTCAACAGGGCTGGTTCATGGTTCAAGACCCCGCGTCCATGCTTCCCGCCCACCTCCTGGAACCCAAAGCGGGCGATCAGGTATTGGATATGTGCGCGGCGCCAGGCGGCAAAACAACGCATCTGGCGCAGTTGGCCGGCAATGCGGCGGCCATCGTGGCGATGGACCGGCATGCAAACCGCCTGCCGCGCATCGCGGAGAACGCCGGGCGATTGCGCATCGAGGGTGTCCACCTGCTGTGCGGCGATGGCCTTGCCCTTCCGCTGAATGCGACTTTCGACCGAGTGCTGGTGGATGCGCCCTGCACGGGCTTGGGCACGTTGCGCCGTCACCCGGATTTGAAATGGCGCGTAACGCCGCAAGGCCGCGATGATCTGGCCCGCCTGCAAACCGCCCTATTGCGGAATGCGGTGCGAGTCTGCAAGAATCACGGATGTATCGTATATTCCGTCTGCACGACCACGCGCCAGGAAACGCATGATGTCGTGCAGGCTGTGCTGCAAACAGAAAAGGTCATTCCGGAAGATGGCCCGGAATGGTTTACGCCGTGGAAAACGGGACCGGGACAATATCGAACACTCCCAACCGCCGGGGAGTGGGACGGATTCTTCTTGATGCGATTTCGGAAGGCATCCTGAACAGCATCGCGTTTGTATTCCTGTTTATGGGATGGTGCGTACGCTGGTTGCTGGCCACCGTTTTTTTTCTCGCCGTCATGGCCGGAACGGGATATTATGTCTTCAATCATTTATTGAGCGGCGGGGCTTATGTCAAAGTCCCCGATGTGACGATGCGTCCCATTACCGAGGCGTCACTCATGCTTGCGCAACAGGGGCTGGAGATTGGCGGCCAGACGCAAGTCGCCGACGACCGCGTGCCCAAATATCACGTCATCGTACAACGTCCCGCGGCGGGTAAAGTGGTGCGTGGCGGACGCAAGGTCTATCTTACCGTCAGCGCGGGCAACGAATCGCTCACCCCGCCCGACCTTGTGGGCAAGACGCTGGCGGAGGCGGCGGATATTCTGCGGCAGACATCCTTTTCCCTGGGCGCGGTGGCCCGCATGCCCCATTCGAGTCCGCGTGACACGGTCCTGGCGCAAGACCCGGCCCCCACGCGACTGGTGGCCAGCAATGCCGTCATCGGACTGCTTGTCAGCGACGGCCGCCGCGCCGGAAACGCATGGCTCATGCCCGACCTCTTCCACAAGCCCGTCCAGGAAGTGCTGCAAATGCTCGCCCCCTTTGGCGTGAAACCGGTTCCGAACATCGTCAATCAACCCGACCAGCCGATGGACGTCGTGCTCGATCAGCAACCCGCCGCCGGCTCACTGATTCAAGAAGGCGACCGCGTCGTGTACAGTGTGCGTCCGTCGGGCACCATCGCCCTGCCGGACGTACAGCAGAAGGCCAACATATCCTATGTCGTGCCACCGGCGCCTTTCGACCGCGAAGTGCGCATAGACGCCATAGACCGAAATGGCGCCCGAGTCACCCTCTATCCCCTCGAAAGACAATACGTGAACGGCGAACCGCCCCGGCTGGCCCCCGGATCCTCGCTCGTCCTGCCGCCCGTGTCATACGTGGACAAAATGGCCGTCGAAATTTACGTTGACGGCCAACTCGCCGAATCGCGCTTCTATGAAAACGGCGCTGAACCCATCATAACGCCCCATGCCATCCAATAAAAGACGCTGACGAAGTCCCCCCAACAATCCCCAAACGGTTCTTTTCTGCACTTTTCTGCACGAAAACTTGAAATGGCCCGATTCGCATTGCTAACATACCCTCCAGAAGCGGATTCATTCCGTTTCGCAAGGCGAAGCCTTATCACGGCGTCCCCATCGTCTAGCCCGGCCTAGGACACCGCCCTTTCACGGCGACGACACGAGTTCGAATCTCGTTGGGGACGCCATTTATGTAATGATGAGTTCCCCTTGGAACTTGACCAAGGCACGTCCAAAATCCTTCTGCGCCGCGCCGGGCTCATGCCGCAACGGCACAAACACTTCCGGCAACGTCCGACGCAACTCCCGAAACCGCATCCTTTACCTGCGAACCCGTTTTCGCATTAGCCATTCCATGCTATACTCGTGGGCGTTTGTAGTGGAAGGGAAACGGTAATGCCGTATTTCGACAATCTGCGTGGATTACTGGACGACGCCTTATTGTGGGCGGACTTGCGGCATGAACAGGGCGGGGACGTGCAGGAAATCCTCAAGCGCCTGCGCGAGGATATTGCGCGCGCGCGCCAAAACCTGCGCAAGACCGCGCCGGGTACAGCGGTGCGGCGACATGAGCCGAATGCCCTCGCACGGATTCGCGCGCTGCGTCCGGATGGCCCCCGGCGCTTATGGTCACAACTAGAAACGGCAGGATTGGAAGATAAACTCAGGGGCGCATGGCTGGGCCGGGCGATCGGCTGCACGCTGGGCGCTCCGGTCGAAAACTGGCCCATCGTGGATATGGAACAGATCGCGAAACAGACTGGAATGCCGTTCCCGCCGGAAGACTACTGGCCTGACCATCCGAGGTCCGATGATGTCCGTTACGGCAAGAGCCGCATGGCCGAGTATCTCAAGGGCGGCATGTCGTGCGTGCCGGTTGACGACGATGTGACGTACACCCTGCTGGGTCTACTGATCCTGGAGGAATACGGCCCGGATTTCACGACGGACGACGTGGGCCGGGCGTGGATCCAATACCTGCCGATGGCATGCACCGCCGAGGATGTGGCGTTGCGCAATCTCAAGAAGGGCGTTCCGGCGTCCAAGGCCGGCGCGAAGGACAACCCGTTCCAGGAATGGATCGGCGCGGACATCCGCAGCGATCCGTGGGGATACGCCGCGCCCGGATGGCCGGAAAAGGCCGCCGAGTTCGCGTGGCGCGACGCATACCTCTCGCACCGCCACAACGGCATCTACGGCGCGATGTTCTTTGCGGCAACGATTGCCGCGGCCTTCGCCGAGGACACGCCCGGCGGCGCCATCGCCGTAGGACTGACGGAAATTCCGGAAAACTGCCGCCTTGCGCACGACATCCATTGGGCGATCGACGTCGCGCCGTCGCTCAAGGATTGGAGGAGTGCACGCGAGGCCGTTGACGAACGTTTCCGCGGCATGCACGCCGTCCATACGAACAACAACGCGTGCCTGACGGTCTTCGGACTGCTGCTGGGAGGCATGGACTTCACGAAGACTATCGGCATCACGGTCGCGATGGGTCTCGACAACGACTGCACCGCCGCTACCGCCGGTTCGATTCTCGGCGCAATCATCGGCGCCAAAAACATTCCGGCGCACTGGTGGAAGCCCTTCCGCAACCGAACACGCACCTACATGAACGGCCAGGAATGGTTTCGGAACAGCGACATCGTGCGGAGGTTCAAAGCCGTGTCGAAGAAGGTGTGGGCTTCATGATCGAGGCGATACGTGCATGGCAAGCGATGCTGGGCGCGGAGAACGTCGCGGCGGATGACGCGACGCGGGACCGGTACGCACGAACTACGCAGGATACCGGAACACGCCCCTTGTGCGTGCTGTATCCGCGTTCGACAACGGACGTGCAGGCGGCCATGCGCATTGCCGCGCAGCACGCCATTGCCGTGTATCCGATCTCGCGTGGATGCAACTGGGGGTACGGCGATGCCTGCGCGCCCACGGATGGCGCGGCCATCATGGACCTGAGCCGCATGAACCGCATCGTCGAGGTCAATACGGAACTGGCCTATGCGGTCATCGAACCCGGCGTAACGCAGCAGCAATTGTACGATCACCTCCGCGAACAAAAGACGGGCCTTTGGCTCGATTGCACGGGCGCGGGATGCGGCGCGAGTCTCGTGGGCAACACGCTCGACCGCGGCTTTGGCCATACGCGCTACGGCGACCACGTCCTGAGCGCCTGCGGGATGGAGATCGTTCTCGCGGACGGGCGCGTGCTGAACACGGGTTTCGGCCATTACGACGGCGCGAAAGCCGCGCAGGTGTATCGCTACGGTGTCGGGCCCGCGCTCGATGGCCTTTTTAGCCAGTCGAATCTCGGCATCGTGACGCGGATCGGCCTCTGGCTCATGCCGGAACCGGAGGCCTTTCGCTTCTTCTTCATCAAACTTGACCGCGATGCGGACCTCGAGATCCTTATCAACCGCCTGCGGCCATTGCGTATGCAAGGCGTGCTGACGTCCGCCGTGCATATTGGGAACGACCTGCGGATCATTAGCGCCACGGGCCGCTATCCCTGGGCGCAAACCGCGGGAAAGACGCCGCTGCCGGACGATATCCGTACACGCCTCGCGCGCGAAGCCGGTGTTGGCGCGTGGAATGCGGGCGGTTCCCTTACCGGATCGAAAGACCACGTGCGCGCGTCGAGCCGAATGCTGCGCGAAGCGGTAAAGGAACTCGCCCGCGTCGTGTTCGTTGACGACCGCAAACTGGCGCTGGGCGAAACGGCCGCGAACCTGCTGCGCATAATGGGCAAAGGGGAAAAACTCGGACGGCAAATCCAAGCCTTGCGCCACAACTACGGATTACTCAAGGGCATCCCGGCGGACGAACCGCTTCTGGGCGCCCAATGGCGGCTGCGAAATCCGCCCGAAGGCGGCACCTGCAATCCGCTCGACGCCGGCTGCGGCCTGATGTGGATCTCGCCCGTGGTTCCGATGACCGGGCGCGATGCGCGCGCGGTGCTGTCCATCGTCGAACCGTTGTTCGACGAGTTCGGATTCGAGTTGCTCGCGACCTTTACGCTGATCAATGAGCGGGCCATGATCGCCATCCTCAATGTCGCCTTCGACAAATCAAATGCCGAAGAAACCGCGCGCGCCTCGGCCTGCTACGAGGCGGCGTTGGATGCGATTATCCATGCGGGCTACTATCCCTATCGGGTGGGTCTGCGGGGTCTTGCCAAGATTCACCGTTCCGGTGATATTTTCTGGGATGTAGCCGCCGCCATCAAGCGCGCGATCGATCCGGAAGGCATTATTGCGCCCGGGCGCTATATTCCATCCACGGATCCTTAACGTCCATGCACGGCGTACAGGCTTGTAATCCGCCTAAAGCCTCTGCGAAACTGCGACCACATACGGAGGGATCGGGATGGAAATCGTCTGTTACGAGGAACTGACGCCGCGGGCGTTTCGGGAACGTCTGAAGACAGCGCCGATCGCTTATGTCCCATTAGGCACGCTCGAATGGCACGGCGAACATTTGCCGCTCGGCGCCGATGGTCTGCAATCGCGGGGATTTTTCATCGAACTCGCGCGGGAAGCCGGCGGCGTTGTGTTGCCGATGCTTTTTCTCGGCCCGGATTTCCGGCAGGAACACGAGGGACGGCCCTATTACGGCATGGATGTCTACTCATTTTCGGACGGCATCCCGCGGCGGCTCGAAGGCAGCGCATACTGGGTCGAACAGGAATTCTACGAAGCGATGCTCGACCATATCGTCGCACAACTGGTCCGCGCCGGTTTTCGCATCCTTGTCGGCCATGGCCACGCCCCGTCGGTGCAGGCGTGGCTGGGCCGTAAAATCGAATGGGAAACGCAATACGGCATCAAGGTCTTCGCCTGCTGGCGAGAAGACGAGGGCGACGGACTCGGCATTCAGACGGATCATGCGGCGGCGAACGAAACATCGCTCGTGATGGCACTGCGGCCGGATCTGGTCGAGATGGAACAACTCGATCCCGATCCCGCCGTGCAGCCTTTGGGCATCGGCGGCGACGACCCGCGCATCCACGCCAGTCCGGAACGCGGACGCCGGGCGCTCGACATGCAGCGCGCGCGCATGGCGGCCTTGTTGCGCGAAGCGTTGCGGCAGGTCCGCGCATGAGCTACCGCATCGGCCTCGACACGATCTTTCTGCGTCCCACGGAACGCATCGCGCACACGGAATATTGTTCGAACGATGCGCTCATTCGCGCGCTGCTTCCCGATGGCGCAGGTTGCCTCGATGATGCGCTCGACCTGGATTTCATCTGGTGTACGAACGACGGGCCGGTTCCATGGTCCGAACGCGGGCGCGTGACGGATATGGGCCACGCGGAATTCCTCGAAAACGGCCGCGACAAGCGTCCGCCCAAGCCGTCCCCGTTTCGCGACGCGGAGGACGTGCTGGCTTTCGACGCGGTCGCGGAATACGGCCTGCCGGACTTCGATTCCCTGGCCGCATATTACGAAAAGTCCCATCGGGAATTTCAGGCCGCGCGCCCCAATCAAGTCGTGACCGGCGGTTACTACAAGACGATTGTTTCGGGCGCGATTGAAGCCTTCGGCTGGGATTGGCTGTTGACGGCCGCCGCCGACCAAGAGCGATTCGAGAAGGTACTCGACTCCATCTTCCGCCTGAGCCTGCATCACTATGAAGCATGGGCGCGGACTTCCATCGAGGCGTTTATTTGCCATGACGACATGGTGTGGACCGAAGGACCGTTCATGGACCCCGCCTTCTATCGCCGCGCCATCTTCCCGCGTTATGCAAAACTCTGGAAAGTCCTGAAAGAAGTCGGCAAAAAGGTCCTCTTCTGTTCGGACGGAAACTTCACAATGTTTATTGACGATCTGGCGGACGCCGGCGCGGACGGTTTCATCTTCGAACCGCTAACGTCGCTCGAACGGGTCGTCGCCTGTTACGGAAAGACGCATTTCATCGCCGGCAGTTTCGTGGATTGCCGCACGCTGACCTTCGGCACGCACACCGAGATTCAGGCCGAAGTGGACGCAACATTGCGCATCGCGCGCGAATGTCCCGGGTTCATGTTTGCCGTCGGCAACCACATCCCCAGCAACGTACCTGTCGGTAATGCGTTGTTTTACTTGTCTTATCTGAAACAACACTGGAATCGCTGACGGAAATGTCAAGAACTCTTCACCGCACAGGACACAAAAAACACGAAGGAAGTCCCTCTATTTCGACAGTCTTTCAAAACCCGCCTCACAAATCGGGCCGCATGTTTCTTTCGTCTTCTGCTTATCCCAAACCCAAAATCCCAGCCCCCAATCCCCATCTCCTTCGTGGCGCAATATGCACACTCTTCATCCTGGTAGCGTCTCCGTCATCCGCCTATCAGGAGGCGCCAATGCTGGCGGAGCGCGTCGCCCGCGGCGAATTGCCGTCAGTCGCTGAACGTCTGCCGGAAAATCCCGCTGTGGTCGCTCCGGTCGAATCCATCGGCCTATACGGCGGTTCGTGGCGGCGGCTCGCCGTGGGACCGGCGGATATCGGCATCAATTCGCGCCTAGGCTATGAATCGCTCGTGCGCTGGGATCGCGACGCGGTTGGCGTGATTCCGGGTCTGTCGGAAAGTTGGGACATTCTCGACGGAGGGCGGCGGTACGTGTTCCATCTGCGCAAGGGCACGCGCTGGTCTGACGGCGCGCCGTTCACATCGGACGATCTCATGTTCTGGTTCGAAGACGTGCTGGGCAATAGCGAACTGACGCCGGTGTTCCCGTCGTGGCTCACGCTCGACGGCGAACCGGTGAAAATCGCTGCGCCCGATCCGTATTCGATCGAATTCCGTTTCGGCAAACCCTATGGGATTTTTCTCGAATTCATGGCCTTCAACGGCATCTCGATGTTCTATCCCAAGCATTATCTGAAACAGTTTCATCCGAAATACGCGGAACAAGCGGAACTCGAACGAAAAGCCAAGGCAAAAGGCATGGCGTTCTGGTATCAGTTGTTCGGCCAGATGGCGCACTGCGAACAAAACGCGGAACTGCCCACGCTGAAACCTTTCGTATTGCGCACACCACCGCCCGCGACGCGGCTGGTCGCGGAACGCAATCCGTATTATTGGAAAGTGGATCCGGCGGGCAACCAGCTTCCCTATCTCGATTCCATCGTGTACACGATGGTTCAAAGTCCGGAAATTCTCAATTTCAAGGCCATGACCGGCGACGCGGATTTCCAGGACCGCCGCATAGACGCCGCGAACTTTCCGCTGTTCATGGAAAACCGGGAAAAAGGCCGGTATCGTGTGTTGCGCGACGGCAATCCGACGCCTGTCGTCGTCTACGTCAACCCGTGCAGTCCGAACGCGGCTCTGCGCGACATCCTGCGCGACCGCCGATTCCGCATCGCGTTGTCCGCGGCCATAAACCGCCCCGAACTCATTCAACTGATCTATTCGGACATGGCGCAGCCGTCGCGCGGCATTGCATCGCCGTTCGACCCGTATTACCTGCCCGAATTCGAGACCGACTACATCAACTACGATCCCGCGCTCGCAAACCGCCTGCTCGACGAACTCGGCATGATGCGCGGCAACGACGGCCTGCGGCGCTTGCCGTCGGGAAAACCCTTTCGCGAGATGCTCAACGTCTATCCCGCCGAAACCGGCGTCGGCGCCGATTTATGGCAACTCGTCGTGGATTACTGGCGCGAAGCGGGCCTCGACTTTACCGTCAAGGTTGACGCCGTCGCGCTCAGCGTCATGCAGACGGCCAACGGCAACACCCATTTTTGGGCCTATGCCGCATCGGGCATGATGTGGATCGTGGACCCCATCTGGTATGTGCCGTGGACGAATTTCAGTTATTTCGCGCCGCTGTACGGGCGCTATTACGCGACCAACGGAAAAGGCGGCGTCGAACCGCCGGAAGAATACCGCCGCCTGCGCGACTGGTATCTCGAACTGCGATCGTGTGTCGGCGACGATGCGCGGAAACTCGAATTGGGCCGCAACATCCTCCGGCAGTTCTCCGAATCGTGCTACACCATCGGCATCTGCCGCCCGGATTTGCTCGCCATCGTATCGAACCGGTTCAGGAACGTGCCGGACCACCTCGTGCACGATTACCGCGTCATGACCCCCGGCTACATCGGCATCGAACAATTCTACATTGACGAGGGCCGCTGAACCATGCTCGCCTACATCATCAAGCGCCTGCTTGTCGCGATCCCGACGCTCCTTCTGATCTCGATTATCTCGTTCGTCATCATCCAACTGCCGCCCGGCGATTACCTCACAACCTACATCGCCAACCTCGCGCAAACCGGCGAAACCACCGACGAGGCCGTCATCGAAAGTCTCCGCGCGCGATATGGGCTCGACAAACCGTTGCCGGTCCAGTACATCAAATGGATCGGCGGCGTGCTGCACGGCGATTTCGGACAATCCTTCTCCCTCAACAAGCCCGTCCGAGAACTCATCTGGGAGCGCCTTGCGCTGACAATGGCCATCGCGCTCCTCACCATCGTCTGCACCTGGATCATCGCGGTACCCATCGGCATCTATTCCGCGACGCACCAGTACAAGTTCTTCGACTATTTCTTCACCTTCCTCGGCTTCATCGGCATGTCCACGCCGGCCTTTTTATTCGCATTGATACTCATGTGGATATCCTACACGGTCTTTGGCACGAGCGTCGGCGGTCTCTTCTCCGATGCGCAGGCCGCCGCGCCATGGTCATGGGCGAAAGTCGCCGATCTGCTCCGGCACATCTGGGTGCCCGTGACGGTCCTCGCGGTCGGCGGCACGGCGGACCTGATCCGGCTCGTCCGTGCGAACCTGCTCGATCAACTCGAAATGCCCTACGTCGTCACGGCGCGCGCGAAGGGCCTGTCCGAATGGCGGCTGCTGCTCAAGTATCCCGTGCGCATCGCCATCAATCCCATCGTAAGCACGATCGGGTGGATGCTGCCCGGCCTCATTTCCGGTTCCGTCATCGTGGACATGGTCCTCAGCCTGCCGACGACCGGCCCGCTGATGCTGAACGCGCTTATGGAACAGGATATGTACCTGGCCGGTTCGTTTATTCTCATTCTGAGCACACTGACGGTCGTCGGTACGCTGATTTCCGATATTCTGCTCGCCTGGGTTGACCCCCGCATCCGCTTTGGAGGGCAACCATCATGAGAACCGGCGACGTTCCTCCGTCCACTTCGTCCATCCCGTCCATAAAAGCCCCCCTCTCTCCCATCGTTCAGAAAGATCGCCTCTATGTCGCGAGCCAATGGCGCCTCATGTGGTGGAAATTTCTCGATCACCGCGTTGCTGTTTTCGCGTTGTTCGTGCTCGCATGCCTTTACACCGTGGCGCTGTTCTGCGAATTTATCGCACCCAACGCACCCAACATACGCGACGCTAACCGAAGTTTCGAGCCGCCGCAACGTCCGCGCATCATCCACCAGGGCCGCCTCCACCGCCCCTTTGTCTATCCCCGCATTCAGCAGATCAATCCGGACACACTTGCGCGAACCTATACCGACGACATTGCGCGCCCAATTCCCATCCGGCTCTTTGTCCGCGGTGACGCGTACCGGCTCTGGGGGTTGTTCCCCATGGACCGTCACCTCGCCGGCTTGTCCGACGGTTCGCGATGGTGTCCGATGGGAACAGACCGCCTCGGACGCGACCTTTTCAGCCGCATTCTGTACGGCAGCCGGATTTCGCTCTCGCTCGGACTCGTCGGCGTGTTTCTAAGCCTCGTTCTCGGCATCGTCATCGGCGGCATATCCGGCTACTACGGCGGTATCGTGGATCTGTTGATCCAGCGCCTGATTGAAATCCTGCGATCCTTTCCCACGATTCCGCTCTGGCTCGCGCTGAGCGCCGCGATGCCCCCCCACTGGTCACAAATCCAAGTGTATTTCTGCATGACCGTCATCCTCGCCTTGATCGGATGGACCGGCCTCGCGCGCGTCGTCCGCGGCAAAGTGCTCTCCCTCCGCGAAGAAGACTACGCCCTCGCCGCCAAAGTCGCCGGCGTCCGCGAATTCACCATTATTCTCAAACACCTCGTACCTGGTTTCACCAGCCACCTGATCGTATCTGTCACGCTCGCGATTCCCGGCATGATCCTTGCCGAAACTTCCCTCAGTTTCCTCCGCCTCGGCTTGCGCCCACCGGCCATTAGTTGGGGCGTATTATTGCAGGACGCGCAAAACATCCGCGCCATTGCCCTCTACCCTTGGCTCATGTTCCCCGTCCTTTTCGTCATCGTCACCGTCCTCATGTTCAACTTTCTCGGCGACGGCCTCCGCGACGCCGCCGACCCGTACAGCCATTGAGTCCAGCCCCCGTGTTTTTTAGTGGGATTTGACGTACCCCGGCAGGCATGGTAAGATTCCTATAGGGAAAAATATTCCCAAGGAGGATACGCCGTTGAAAAGCCTCTCCAATAAAGGATTTACACTCATTGAACTGCTGACCGTGATCGCGATTATCTCCATCCTGGCCAGCATGATTTTCATTGTCGGCCCACGTATGATCGAGCGTGCGAAAATCACGAGTTGGACGCAGACCTGCAACGAACTTCGCACAACGGCCGTTGCCTTCTATACCAAAAAAGCCGTTGGCGTGGATACGTTTCCGCCCGCCTACGGTTATCTGCGACAAGCCGTGGACGAATCGCTGGAGCATGAAATCGGCCAAGGACACGACAACGATTATTTCTGCATGATTCCATACGTCAGTCCGCTCAAGTACATGCGAAATTACGATGTCTATGATCCGTTTGGCACACGCACCCACGATACCGATCTGGACGGCGCATTGAGCCTCCTCGAGTTTTCGCTGGTGGGCGAGAAAGATGTGCGCACAAACGAATATGTGTTTTCCCAGGAAGCGAGAACTCTGCGCTACGACGGCACAAATCTTCCCACCGAGGTGGATCGGCAATTGCACGGCGGCGCGGATATCTCGCCCCAGCGTCCAATGATTTATATACCCGTGAACCTCGCACAGACTAAATTGGTCTACGAATATTACGCCAAAATCATGTATGACAATGGCGAGTTGCTCGCGGGCGCCCATGCGACGCGCTGGGATCCAAACGAGACGTTTCCCAATAGCCCCGATCCGTCAAATCCACTGAAAAAACTCTCTTTCCCGCCCATCCGATACGACGATTTCATTCTGATTAGCGTGGGTCCGGGAGCGGATACCGGCGGGATTGTAACCCCCATGCGGGTTTCGAATCAGGCCCGTGTGGCCTATACCGACGAATTCCTGGCCAACGTGAACAAGTTTTACTGGTATCACGTACTGGCGTTGCGCGCATACTATCTGGCGACCCGCGACATAAACGACAACAAAATGCTGGATTTCGACTACCGTAACCGGACCCGGTCCGGCGAAGCCAATCCGGCGAATTATTCGAATCCCGACCTGTGCCTGCTGCCCAACGGCACTAATGGCTACGGGCCTTTGATTTATATGCCCAACAAGGCCGCAAGCCGACCATAATCAAAACCTTTAGACCACGGAATCGGAGAGCCACCCACATGTTCAGACCGGAAATAAAAGTACTCGATTGTAGCATTCGTGACGGCGGACTGATGAACGAATGGAAGTTCGACAAGGCGCTGGTCAAAGAAGTGTTCCACAACTTGGCGAAGGCCGGAGTGGACTATGTCGAACTCGGCTACCGGGCCGACAAGAAACAATTCAAGGTCGAGGACTTCGGTCCGTGGCGGTTCTGCGACGAAAAAGACCTTCGTGAAGTCGCCTATGAATGCGACACGAAAGTGTCGGTCATGGTTGACGTTGGGCGTGTGGACTACGACGACTTTCTGCCGGCGAACGAGTCCATCATCAAGTTGTTCCGCGTCGCGACCTACGTAAAAGACATTGACAAGGCCATCCATCTCGGCAAACACATCCGCTCCTTCGGATACGATGTGTCCGTCAATATCATGGCCGTCTCGCATGCGCTCGAACCGGATCTCGACGAGGCCATCGCGCAGCTTGCCGAAACCGATTTCCAAATGGTCTACATCGTGGACAGTTTTGGCTATTTCTACTCCGAACAGATCCATTATCTGGCCGAAAAATACCTGAAGGGGCTCAAAGGCAAACAGGTCGGCATTCATTGCCACAACAACCAGCAACTGGCGTTCGCCAACACCATCGAGGCGATTATCAAGGGGGTCAATTACCTCGATGCGAGCATCTACGGCATCGGCCGCGCCGCCGGCAATTGCCCCCTCGAACTCCTGATCGGTTTCCTCAAAAATCCCCGGTACGACATCCGCCCCGTAATGGATCTCATCCAGAACCATTTTGTGGACATGTGCAAGGAACTGCGATGGGGTTACGAAATCCCCTATGCCATCACCGGCATCCTCAACAAGCATCCGCGAGCGGCCATGGCCTTCATGAAAGGCGTCCACGGAAACACCTTTTCCGAATTTTACCAGAATCTGGCCGACGTGGACGACATCTAATCCTGGATTCGGCGGTCAAGATCGGGACCTACGTTCCAACGTGGGCTCTGCCCACAATCCAGTCTCTTTTCGTGCTCGTGTTCGTCATCTTCATCGTAATCGAAGCAAGAACTCCGCGGTGTTCGCACTCGACAAATCATTGTACTTCAATTGGTTGTGTAAGTTGCCCAAAAACTTCTTGTAGTTGTTGATAGACGCCATACTGTAAGGTTTCTGGATGTCGTGGATCTTGTGGACAAAGCGGACTTCACCTGAAGGGGTTTGATTTTCTTGTTCACTTCGTCCACAAGGTCCACGATGTCCATGGCTTGCACACAAGGGCCGGGCTTCGATTGTCGAATTTAGGCTAATCAATCGGACCCGATCGGACGAAATAACGATCAGGGCATCCGCCAAAGCAGAAACAGCGCAATGCCGAGCGCGAGAACGAGGCAGGCGGCGACAGCCGCGCCAATCCAAAGAGGTGATCCTTTCCTCTTGGAATCGGGCGGTTCCGGATTCCCCAAATCCATTCCCTTTTCAGCAGGCATGAGCGTCAGCAGGCTTCGTTTTAATTCCGCGGCGCGCGGATCCTGAAACTGGGCCGTGATGACGTCGCACAGTACGGCCGCCTCGTAAATCCGATTGAGCCTTTGGAGGCATTTGGCGCGGGAAAACATGAATGGCTTGGTTTTCGGAAAGGCCGCATCGAGACGCTCGACTATCGAAAGCGCATCTTTGAACCGGCCTTCCATGAAAAGCCGTTCCGCGCGCCGGTACAACTCGACCGCTTCATTCGGATCCATCGCCCAATCGCTTTCCTGGTCCACGCCAGCCCGATTATACCATGCCGCCCTGTCTTCTATTCCTGGCTGTTTCTCAAATATTGCACATAGAAACGGATCAAATCCGCATACTCTGCAATCGAGACCCGTTCATTGACTCCGTGCATGCTCTTGAGTCCTTGCGCATCGGCGGATATTGCCAGAAAACGGTAGACATTTTCCGCAAGGCCACAGAAATACCGGCTGTCTGTGCCGCCGAGGGTAAGATAGGGCGTCACGACAATCTCTTTGCCGCCGCGGACCTCCCGCAGCGTCCGTTCGATGCGCCGGTACGCCGCCGAATTTGTATCCGAGACGGGCGAGGGTTCACGCGGCTTCCCGATCGGCGTGATCGAAACCCGTTCATCATTGATCAAAGCACGCGCAAATGTGGTCACCGTCTCGACGCTGTCGCCGGCGAGGATGCGGTAGTTCACCACGGCGGTCGCACGGCTGGGAAGCACGTTTTCCTTGACGCCGGCGCTGGCCATCGTGACGGCGGCAGTGGTTCGAATGCCGGCGTTCATTTCCGGCTCCTGGGAAAGGATGCGTTTCACCAAAGGACTAAACAGCCACATGTTGGCGAACACGGCGCGCCGGGCCAGAGGCATATAAGGCCCCACGCGATCGAAAAAAGGCTCCGCGAAAATCAGGTCCGCGGGAAACGGATTGTTTTCGATGCGGGTAATGGCCTTGGCGAGAATGCCCAGCGTTGTATGGCGCGGCGGAGTGGACGAGTGGCCGCCCTTGCCTTCAACGCAAAGTTGGAGGCTGGCGTATCCCTTTTCGGCGATGCCGATGGCGGCCACGGGGCACGCCACGCCGGGCACGATACCGTCGAGAATCATGCCGCCCTCGTCAAGAACCGATTCAAGAGACACGCCACGTGATTGCAGCAATTCGGCAATCTTGGGCGCGCCGGCCGCACCGCCCAATTCTTCATCGTGGCCAAACGCGAAATAGATCGTCCGATCCGGCTTGAACCCTTCGGAAATCAGCCACTCGGCAGCCTCCAGAATACCCATCAGGCTGCCCTTGTCGTCGAGCGTGCCACGACCCCAAACGTATCCATCCGCGACGGCGCCGTCGAAGGGCGGATATGTCCATTGTCCAAGCGTACCCGTATCGGCCGGCACCACGTCTTGATGCGCCAGGAGCAAAATGGACTTGAGAACCGGATTCGCACCTTGCCATGTGTATAAAAGACTGTAATCGCTCACATGCTCGCGCGTGAACGTGGCATGCACGTTTGGAAAAGTTTTTTCGAGAAAGGCATGGAATACGCGAAAGGCTTCCGGGTCGAATTCCCCGGCATTCTGCGTGCTGATCGTCTTGATTCGGACGGCTTCCGCAAGGCGACTAGCCGCGGCGGCAGCGTCCACGGGGATCGTGACCGTCGTGACCGAAGGCGGCGCCTGGGGAACGAACCGAACCGTGCGAACAGCCACGATCCCACCCAAGACAATAACCGAGACAAGGATAGCCAACAGGATTTTCTTCACGTCCAACGCCTTTCATTCCCAAGCCGCATCTCGCCCCCGCTATCATACCTTTTCCGGGCCTTGCCCGCCAAATTTGCAGTGCGCCGGACAATTGGACAAGAATAACGGTTGGATTGAACGTCTGCGTCTGCCGCGACATCTCGTACCCGTTGCCGTGCGTGCAAACGATGAAGATCCGTTGTCTTTGCGAGCGCGAGCCCGATGACGAGCACGATGACGAACACGAGCATGTATGGGTAGGGAGGAAACTGGCGAATGACATCCAAGGAACGCGTACTGGCCGCGGTCAATCATCAACAGCCCGACCGCGCGCCTATCCAGGTTTATTTGACTCCAGAAATCCACGCCCGGCTCGTGGAACATTTTGGCACGGACGACATCCTGCCCATTCTGGGCGTGGATTTCCGGCACGTTGGGCCCCGTTATATCGGACCGGATCGGCCCATTCCTCCCGGCTGCGATCACGTGGACGAATGGGGGGTTGGGTACAAGACCATCCAGTTCACAACGGGCGCTTACGCCGAAGCACACTATCTGCCGATGGCGCCGCCTATAACCCTGGACGAAGTCGAGGCGTTTCCATGGCCGACGGCCGATTTATTCGACTATTCGGATATCGAGGCCCAATGTGACCGTTTGAAGGATTTCGCGGTATGCCATGGCGGCGCGGGCACGCCTGACATCGTCAACGGCGTCAGCCGGGGCCGCGGCATGGAACAGGTCGTCATGGATATCGTGACGGAAGATCCGGTGGGCGTGGCCATCATAGACAAACGCTGCGACGTCTTGTACGAACGATGCCGCCGGACTCTCGAAGCCGGCAATGGCAAAATTGACATCCTATGTCTTGGTGAGGATTGCGGCAACCAGGCCGGGCCGATGTTTCCGCCGGACGTGTTCCGGCGTTTTTTCTATCCCCGATTGAAGCGTTTCTACGATCTGGCGCATGAGTTCGGCGCAAAGGCCATGATGCACTCATGCGGGAACACGCGAAAACTGATGCCGACGTTCATCGAGATGGGCTTGGACATTCTCGATGCGATGCAACCGGAGCCTCCGGGAATGGACGCAGCGGAAATCAAGGCGGAATTCGGCGACAAACTCGCTTTTTGCGGCCTTATCAGCACCCAGGACACACTACCCTTCCGTGATGAGGCCGCCTGCCGCGCCGAAGCCCGCCATCGTCTAGAAGTCGTCGGCAAGAACGGCGGGTATATCTTCAGCCCAGCCCATTGCATTCAATCCGACACCCCGCTGGAAAATGTGCTGGCCATCTATGAGGAAGCCCTCGGGCTCGAAGCAGGAACGTTGAAAAATTGGACGAAGTAACTGACAGGAAAGCCGATGAAACACCTGCCGAAACGACATGAAGTAGCCGTAAACGACACATGGGATCTGTCGCCTTTGTTCAAGAGTGACGAGGCATGGATGCGCGCCTATCGAAAACTGGAGCGGCAGATTCCCCTGCTCGCCGGTTTCCAGGGCACCCTGGGACGTTCCGCCCAATGCCTGCTTGCCTGCCTGGAATTCCAGACACGGTTCGAGCGCGCGGCGGAACGATTGGGCGAGTATGCCGGGCTGAAAGCCGCGGAAGACGTCGGAAACAGCACGTATCAGGGTTTGATAACCCGGTATATGCACCTTGCAACGCGGGCCAACGAACAGGCCAGTTACATTGCGCCGGAAATCCAAGCGATCCCTGACCGGCGCATGCGCTCGTTTCTCAAGGACAAGTCCCTGGCCCCCTATCGTTTTCAACTCGAAAAATTGCTGCGCTACAAACCGCATATCCTTTCCCATGCGGAAGAGCGGCTGCTGGCGATGCAGGGCGAGTTGATCGAAGCCACGCCGCGTATCTTCAACCAATTGAATGATGCCGACCTCTCCTTTGGAACATGCGAGGACGACCGCGGGAAAAAAGTGCCGCTCACACAGGGTTCGTTCCGGAGTTTTCTCGAATCGCATCGGCGCAGCGTCCGAAAAAGGGCCTTCGATCAATTCTATGCGGAGTATGACGCCCATAAAAACACGCTGGCGGCCGCCCTGAACGCCTCGGTGCTGCAGGACGTATACCAGGCCCGTGTACGCAACTTTCCCACCGCGCGCGAGGCGGCCCTTTTTGCGGACAACGTCCCGATTGCGGTCTACGACAACCTAATCGAGACGGTTCACGCCCATTTGGACATTGTCCATCGGTATCTTGCCATTCGCAAGAAAGCGCTCAGATTGAAGTCGCTTCATGTATATGATACCTATGTGCCCCTCGTGCGGACGGCCTCCCGCCGCACGCCCTATGAACAGGCCGCCCGGACCGTTTGCGAGGCCCTTGCCCCCCTGGGCGAGGAATATGTCCGGATATTGAAAGAAGGGCTTCTTATAAAAAGGTGGGTGGATCGCTATGAAAACGCCGGCAAACAAAGCGGCGCGTTTTCAAGCGGCAGTTATGATGGGCCCCCTTACCTCCTGCTCAATTACAAGGACGATGTGCTCGATCATGTGTTCACACTGGCGCATGAAGCCGGTCATTCCATGCACTCATACTTCAGCGCGCGAAACCAATCTTTCCAGGATTACCGGTACAGCATATTCGTGGCCGAGGTCGCCTCTACTTTCAACGAACAACTACTGAATGCGCATTTGCTCGGAAAGGCCAAGGACCGCGAAACGAGGGCATATCTTATCAACCGCGAGATTGATGAAATCCGGGGCACGCTGATCCGGCAAACCATGTTCGCCGAATTCGAGCGAAATATCCATGCCATCGTCGAAAGCGGCGAGCCATTGACGCTCGAACGGTTTCGGGCCGAATACCGCTCCCTGCTCGACGCGTATTTCGGGCCGGACGTCGCGATTGACGATGCATTGTCGCTCGAATGTTTCCGTATCCCGCATTTCTATAGCGCTTTCTACGTGTACAAGTACGCGACGGGTCTTTCGGCGGCCATTGCGCTTTCGCGGACCGTGCTGCAAGGCGGCGAAACGGAACGAAAACGCTATCTGGCCTTTCTGCAATCGGGAGGATCACGGTATCCGCTCGACCAACTGCGGCAGGCGGGCGTGGACCTTGCCAAACCCCAGCCCGTCACCGATGCCATGGAACACTTCAAGGCGCTTGTTGGCGAACTTGAAACGCTCGTATGAAAAGGCGTATACAATGGCATGAATGATGATTCATATTATTTATGTTATTGATAGTTGGATGTTGTTGTAATCGAAAGACAGGGGGGAAGGGAAATGTTCAAAATGCATTGGATGGTTCTGTTTGCGTTGTGCCTTGCGCCGGCCGTTTTCGCCGGAGACGGCGACATGGCGTTGTTTGACGATCTTGCCCAAAAACCGGATTTCACGTCTTGCCGCGAAAGCAGCAGCAACGAAGACCTGCATAAAAATGGCGACGCGAAAAGCATCGAACCGGGTCAATCGCTTACGCTGGGCGAACTCGAGGGACCGGGCATCATCACGCATATCTGGTGCACGGTCGGAATGGACGATCCCTTCTACGGGCGTTCGCTGGTCCTGCGAATCTATTGGGACGGGCTGGACAAACCGAGCGTCGAAGCGCCCTTGGGAGATTTCTTCGGAGTAGGACACGGCGCGTGGGTCTCATACACATCCCTGCCTGTATCGGTCACGTCAAACGGACGCGCCCGCACCTGTTATTGGCGAATGCCCTTTCGCAAAAGCGCGCGGGTTACGATAACGAACGAATCCGAAACGATCAAATGCGATTCCTTTTACTACTACCTGGATTGGCAAAAGAAGGATGCGCTTCCCGAAGACATCACATATTTCCACGCGCAATACCGCCAAGCCACTCCGGCGGAACCCGGCGATTACACGATTCTCGAAACGAACGGCGCCGGCCAATACGTGGGAACCGTCTATTCCGTTCATCAGATGGAAAATGGCTGGTTCGGTGAAGGCGACGATCGTTTCTACATTGACGGCGAAGAAACGCCCTCGTTGCGCGGAACCGGATCGGAAGATTACTTCAATGACGCATGGGGTTTTCGGGCATTCTCGACACCCTATTATGGCGTTTCCTTATTCGATGGCTATTTTGCTGGAGACCGCGTCACGGCGTATCGGTGGCATTTGATCGATCCCGTCGCTTTCAAAAAATCCCTCAAGGTTACAATCGAACACCGGGGCAGCATTTTCTCGGACGATTTTATGGAACTCGGCGGTTTTCTTGAGCGATCGGACTGGATTAGTTCCGTCGCGTTCTGGTATCAGCAACCGCCCTCGGGCTGCGAACGGCCATGGCCCTCCGCCAAGGATCGCCTGCCCCCATATAAAACCATCGAAACCCATGCGCTTGAAGTCCGCGGAACGCCCTCCCAACTGCTGCTCAAGGAAAAAGACGGCATCATGTACATGCCCGCACAGGGCGACGGCGCCATCGAACTCGACTTCGAAGTGGCCGAAAAGGGCAGTTATGTCATACAAGCAATCATGCTCTACTCGCTGATAGGCGGCGTCTATCAGCCGATGATTGACGGTAAAGCCTTTGGCGGACCAATTGATTTCAATTCGGTTGGAATGGACCGCTTACCGGTATCGCTCGACCGGCACACCCTTGAGGCGGGCAAGCATACGTTGCGTTTCGAGGGCCGGGGATCATCGCCCAACATGCGAGCCGGGACGAAACCTCTTTTCGCACTCGGCATATCCCACCTGATCCTCTTGCGCCTCGAAGACATGAAAGGTTTTCACGTGGCTCTGGAGAAGACTGTCGCGAAAAAGGCTGGCGTCAAGTGATTCTGGCCCTTGCGGGACTCCTGTTCGCCGCTGTCCCGGCGGAACGGGAAATGTCGTTCGATATCTGGGACTGGACCGCGCCATGCCAGGATCTTCCATTATTCGAGACATGGGTCAGGGATCTCGTTTCAATAGGATTCAACCGGATCGAAATCTCCGTTCCGTGGAAACAGGTCGAACCGCGGCCGGGCCATTATGATACCAGCTGGGTCACGGAACGCCTCGCCGTCTGCAAGCGCCACGGCGCCGGCATGCGGCTGCGCATCAACAGTTACTACGGCGGCGCCACGCCCGGCTGGTACGACGGCGACACCTGGATTGCGGCGGACGGGACTCCCGTGCCGCAGAAGCCGCCGTCCATCATGGACGATCGCTTCTGGAATCGCTTCGGCCCTCTTTGCACAACGCTTGCCAGGACCTGTAGCGGCGAAGACGTTTATTTCAGCCCGTTCATCGGGATCCATGCGGAACTGAAATGGTCGGAGTGGTGGAGTTACGATCCTTCGACGCTGGCGGCATGGCGAAAAGCGATTGCTTCTCCGCGACCCGATTGGCTGCGCGCCATCGTCGAGGACGAAACACCGCTCCCCGAAAAACCGCCGGTTCCAGGACCGACAACTGGCGCACCCGACCGTGATCCGGCAAACCGCGCATGGATCGCGTTTCGCGAACAGTGCTGGCGCGAAGCCGTGGAACGTTTTGCCGCGGCCGTTCGTGCAGGCGATCCGAAAGCGCGTTTGTCGGCGCCGCTGGGCGAAAGTTACCGGAAAGAAAGCGCCGCGATGTCCAACCTCGACTATTGGGGCCTGTCGCGAGGCATGGATCAGATCGTTCATTCCTATGATTTTTTCTGGCATGCCAAAGACGAACCATGGACCGCTTCCGCCGCCGTAAATACTTTTCGCGGCATTACACAAAAGCCCGTACAGTTCGAGTTCGACGCCTATCAATCCACGATTGGGCTTGGGTACAGTCACGATCAACTGCTGGCGCTCGGCTGGCAGGCCGCGCAAGCCGGCGCGGGATTGAAAGTCGCCAATTATTCATACAACACGGAATTACCCTCTTCTTTTCCCCTATTGCATGACTTGGCCCGCATCTATGCCGGAAACGGAGACCATGCGGCGGAGAATCCGATCAAACCGCTGCGTCCGGAAGACACCGTTTTGTTGTTTCTTTCCAAATGGACAAATTACTCATATCGCGAGACAAGCCAATGGGTCCATGACGCCCAATTCGGCGTTTACAAGTTGTTCCGCGACCTTGAAATTCCCGTCCGCATCATCAATGAGGACAATCTATCCGAAGACTTATCCGGCTACCGGCTGCTCTACCGGGCATTCAGCCCGCGGGAATTGCTGCCTCCAAAGACACAGGAACACCTTGGGCGCCATCATATCCCGGTCATCGTGGATTTGGATGGAATTCCTCCGCCTTACGCCGGATCTGCGCCATTACCGGCGGAAGGCATCGCCCGCATCAACGTCGCGCCGGCCAACGGTCCGATAGGTCCAACGGATCTCACATCCCTGGGAGACGACTATGCCTTTGCGCTTCATACGGACCGGCATAAATTAGCGGCACACAAACCCGGTTCCATCATTCTTGGATATTCGATAGGACTGCTTTATTTGCGCGACAGCGAACCACAGGCCCATCGGGAAATCATCCGCTGGGCCATGGAACGCGCATGGATCTCCCGGTAAGTTTCCCGCGTTCACGGAAGAAGAAGGCGAATTTCCTGTTCAACCGCTTCCGCCACAACACGGCATCCGGCCGCATTGGCATGGACAGGGTCCAGATACAACGGCTCTTCCACATGCACAAACGCATCGTACAGGTTGATCAGCGGAGCGCCGATTTCCCGGCAGGTTTCTATCAGTGTCGGCTCGTAATGATCGGGCGCCGGATTCCGTTGAAGAACCTGCTGTTCCTGCGGCCAGCGCAGAAAAACAATCGGAATCCCACGGGCATCGCACAGTTTCTTCATTTCGGCGAGGGTGTCGTGAAATTCCTGCGGCGTCAATCGGGGCTTTTTGTCACCCACGGCGCGTTCAACGGCATTGCCCGCCTGTTCGATTGCCCGTTTGGCCAAAACGAACAGATCGCTGGCGCTTTGTTCACCGCCCTTTTGAATTTCCTCGACTTCTGCCGCGCGCTCGATATCCGTCTTCGAAAACCACGTATCGAAATCGTTATGGCCAAAACACGCAACGACCAGCGCCGGATGGTACGCCAGCCCGATTTTATCGAGGTAAACCAAGCCCTGAAATGCACTGAATCCCGGAATCCCCGCGTTCAGAACCTCGAATTTCGGGTGGCCCGCAGCATCATTCAGGCGTTTTTCAAGTTGCGCCGGCCATGACTGATCGTTGTTTACGCCGAGACCAAACGTGGTCGAATCGCCAAGGGCAAGAATTCGCGTGCGCGTACCCTCCGGCGCAAGCGGCGGATTGCGCAGTCCCTGCGCGTTCGTGGAAAGTAAAAAGCGGACATCGCGATTCCAGCAGCGCCCCGTAATTTCATACTGCTCAAGATTCGGTTTCAGCAGCCAGCAAATGCCCGGACCGGCGATATGCACCCGGTCCAAGGCCGACATGTCATGGGCTTTGAGAAGCGATGCCCCGTCTTGCCGAGCCGCCTGTTGCCGGCGGGCCTGCCGGTTCAAGGCTATACCCGCACCCACTTCCAAGAGCAGGGCTGACAGAACGACGGCAATGACGGCAAGCAGCATCGTTTTCCACCACGATGCGCCGGATTCAGCATTCAAGTCCATACGGAGTCCATATAAATATGCCTTGATTATCACAGGCACACCCCAACATACACAACTTTTCGGCTTTTGAACAATCAGGGGCTCCGCCGACATTGGGCAGGCTGATCCCGGTAAGCCCCGCATCCCAAAACAAGACTCTTCACTTCCAGGATCGCTTTTGTTATAATCCGCCCGCTTTGACAGGTTGAATCGGATAGCGTTACCGCAAATTACCCATGAAAGGGACGATTTCAATGGCGGTGAAATATCATTGTCGGAAGTGTGGAAAACGGTTTTTGGACTGGGGAGCCGAGAAACTGGGTTATAAATGCCCGGAATGCGACGACGAGGAATTGGTGCGTCTGGGCGCGGGAGACGACAAGGCGGCCCGAAAACCCTCGCTCAAGCGCAAGCCACGGCGTGTTATACCAGCCACGGCCCCTGACGAGGCCGCCCTCCTCGGCGAAGACTTGGATGAAATCGAACCGGAAGAAACGGTCATCGAAACCACGGATTCCATTTTCCTTGATACCGATGACGACGATACACGCACCGAAGTGGCGATCGAAGAAGTTATCGTTCCGGACGATCTTGTTGATGAAGAACCGGCCGACGGCGAAGTGGATGACGATCTTGGATTTGACGCCGGCGCACAAGTCGAAGTCGAAGTGGATGAAACGCCGCTTGCCGATGCCGATGAGTGGTCCAAGTAAGATCAATTATCCGAGTTATGCAACGGGCTGTGATCGGACGGCAGCGGCAAAGGCTGGGATTCTGAGACCAGATCCGCCGCCGTAGTCGCTTGGAGAAAACGAAGCACTTCGTCGCGCACGGGTTCCCACTTGGCATCCAATACGCACAATTTTTCGTCCGGGCATCCTTTTTTGCCCAGCATACACTCCGTCCATCTCCGGAAATTCTCGAACGGTTCCAGCGCTTCGTAAAGTGTCACTTCATGCGCGGGATGGGCCAGGCGAACGCCGCCGCGCACCCCTTTTTGCGAAAGAATAATACGCTCACGCGCAAGAATATGGAGCAATTTGCCCAAATAGTTAACTGGCGCGTCTATTTCCTTCGCCAGCGCCGCCGTCCCCAACCAACTGTCTTCCGGAACTTTGGCCAATTCCGCCAACGCCCGAATCACGTACAGACCCGTCTTCGAAATCATGCAAACCCGACTTTCAACCGGTATCCCCGGCACTTCAAAGATTTTTCTTATACACGACACCAGTACGAAAAATCAAAGTTTTGACCTAAAAACGAATCCATCTCAGGCCAAACCATAGCAGAAATTTCGATTGACAATTTGGGCTGATAAGAGAAATGAAAATGGAAAAGTGTGGCTAAATTATTTAGCACGCCATATTCCCGGCAAGCAGGCGCAGAGCTTGGGTTCGTATTGGACCTCGCTGCCGAGTCTGGCGCCAGGTCTTCAGCAAGTCATGCTGGGGATGATGCTTATCGGCGACGGCTGCACGAACCGGCAGGAATTCGACGCGGCCGGCGGCGACCCGGAACTGTACCTTTCCCACGCGCTGGATACCGGTATATGTGGCCGCCGGTAGAAAGATACGAATCGGCATCCCCAAGCCACACCGGGCATAAGTGCTTCTGAACGTAAAAGGGCAGGATCCCTCTCCCCCATTTCGCACCTCAGCCCTTCAATCCCGTTAGCGTTATGCCCTGAATAAACGTTTTCTGCGTAAGAAAGAAAATAATCACGATAGGGATCGTAATGACGGTTGACATGGCCATGAGAGGTCCCCATAGGCTCTCGTGCTGGCTCTGGAACTGCTGGAGCGCGAGGGCCAGCGTATATTGCCGGTCGTCCTGCAAGTAAACGAGCGGATTCAGGAAATCGCCCCATTCGAACAGGAATGTAAACAGGGCGGTTGTCGCGAGGGCAGGTTTGGACAAGGGCAGGATAATGCGCCAAAAGATTCCCCATTCGCTGCATCCGTCCATTCGCGCCGCTGCGCTCAAGTCCTGCGGGATGCCCATGAAGAACTGTCGCAACAGGAATATGTAAAAAGGCCCGCCGAAAAACGCCGGCACGATCAGCGGCGCGAACGTGCCGACCCATCCAAGTTTGCTGTACAGGGCAAACAACGGGATCAGCGTCACCTGATACGGCAGCATCATCGTGGCGAGAACGCCCACAAAAACGATCTCGCGGCCTTTCCAGGGAATTCGCGCGAAACTGTACGCGACGAGCGAGCAGGACAACACAATGCCAATCATGCAGAATACACAGATGAACAGCGTGTTACGCAGGTTGAGCAAAAAGTCCATTTTGCGGAACGCGTCCGCATAGTTTTGCCAATGGAGTCCCACTTGCTGTCGTACTTCAAATTCTTCCGGCCACAGGGCCTGCTGCCGCCCCCCGATTTCGATACGATGGCGTCCGGACTCGTCGCGGCCCAGATCCACGCCGGGCGTACCGTTCACTATGACCAGCGGACGCCCCTGCGCATCCTGAACATCCGTGGTGGGAATCCATTGCGGCGGTTGCCCCGGCTTTGGAAAGATGCGGCTCTCGGCCTTGAGCGAGGTGGACACCATCCACGCAAACGGCGCGATAAACAGGATGGAGGCCGTTATCAGCACGGCATGGGCTTTCCAATGAATCGTGTGCCGGTGCGCCATAGGCCAGGATTACTCGCCGGCGCTGGCCGCCGCTTCCGGATGCCGGTAGATAAACCATAAATTGCGCACATAGATGAGGATGGTGGCCACCATCCCGAAACAATTGACCCAGTCGCCGCGTTGCGCGAACGCGCTCGACTGCAACAGGGCCGCGGCAAGGCTGAGATGCCAAAACGCGGCGGGCACGGTGCTCTTGCGCTTGAATTCCGTGACAATCCACTGCACCAGAAACCGCGAAAAGAAAAACGTCTGGCCGACGCCCCACACACCCAGCCAGAACCAGTTTCGCGCGGCCTGCGCGGGTTCGATACTCTGGTTGACATGGTATTCCTTGATCCAAGTCCATGCCATAAAACCCGCCGCCACGGCCACAATAGTCCCTGCCGCCGCGTGCGTTACGAAGTTCAACGCGGCCGTCAGACGGCCTTTCTCGCGCCAGATGTGCACGAGGTTACGCGCGTACACAACAATGTTGAAGCACTGTCCGAACGCCGCGCCGGGACTTCGGATCACGACGCTGTATATGAATATCATGATCGATCCGACACTGCTCATGTACCAGAACGCGATCGGAATCACGCTGCGTTTTTGTATCTCGGACGCGAGCCACTGCACGTAGAAGCGTCCGTAAAAAATGACCGCCCCGGCCGTTCCGAACGCCATCCAGAACAGGCCGGGCGTTACCGTATGCTCGGCGGCCATCTACTTCTCCCCCTCGACCTGAAACACCACATAACGCCGCTTGAGCCACGCCACGCCGATGAGATCGTAGATACCGCGCCACAACCGGTTGCCGATGCCGTATTTTGACACGCCATGGATGCGTGGATGATGCGTGACTTCACATTCCACGATCGAAAAGCCCGCCGTACGCATCAGCACCGCGAAAAAACGGTGGACGCCGTTGAACGGGACAATGTGCTCGACGCATTTCCGCCGGAATCCCTTCGAGCCGCAGCCGGCGTCGCGAACACCGTCCTTGAGCAGGGCGTCCCGGACTGTGTTGGCCACGCGGCTCGACATCTTGCGCACCCAGGTATCGTTGCGTTTGGCGCGGTAACCGAAGACACAGTCATGCGTCTTCAACAATTCAAGCATCTTCGGAAAATCACACGGATCATTTTGCAGATCGCCATCGAGAATGAACACATATTCGCCCGAGGCTCTGCGCAGACCGGCCACGAGCGCCGCCGATTGCCCGCTGTTTCGGACCAGATGGACCGGGCGAATCCGCGGATCGGAGGCATGCAACCGGTCTATTTCCGCGCGCGTCCCGTCTTTGCTGCCGTCGTTGACGAAAAGACACTCATAGTCGTATTCCGCCGATCCGGTAAACACCGCCGCAATCCGCTCCGCCAGCGGCGCCACGTTTTCTTCCTCGTTGTAAAAAGGCACCACGACCGACACCAGCGTCTTCATGGAAAAGCCCTCGTTTTTTTACTTTTAGCCAATAGTATAATGCATTCGCGGCACGAAATGCCCAACGACCACCCCGCTGCCGGAAATTCGCTTTGCCGGCATTGCGTCGGGTATAAATTGAACAAGGCCGTCCGGTATTGAAGAAAGAGCCGTAACACCGCCGGCAATGACGCAGGATTGCCATGACGGGACGTCGAATCGCATTTGTCGTGGGCCGCATCGGCGCGGTGGAAACGCAAGCCATCCCCCTATTGTCGGCGATTGCGCGTGAGCGCGGCCACCAAGCTATTCTGGTATCTTGGCATGGCCGGCGCCGCCGCGCCATCGGGGAATTACGGCGCTTTGCGCCCGATGTAATCGCCTATTCCATCGCATCAAATCAAGCCGGTGAATACCTGGCCATCAACCGGGAACTCAAGCGGCGCCTTTCATTTTTCGCCCTGTTTGGCGGCCCGCATGTAACCTTCGGGACAGGCATCCTGGATGATGGTTGCGTGGATGGCGCCTGCCATGGCGAAGGCGACACGGCGTTGCCGGATTTTCTGGATCGTTTCGGTTCCGACGCCATGTACGAAACCAGTAACTTCTCGTTCAATACGCCGGAGGGAGTTCGCCGCAATCCGCCGGCCAATTTAGTTGAAAATCTCGATGCGCTTCCCTTTCCGGATCGGGATTTGGTATTCGGGCGCAGTCCCTTTCTCGCGCAAAATCCCGTCAAGGGATTCACGGCGGGGCGTGGATGCCCCTACAATTGCGCCTATTGTTTCAACCATGCGTTTCACGCCCTATACAAGGGCAAGGGCCGGATTCTCCGCACAAAAAGCGTTTCGTATCTCATTGGGGAAATCCAAAGTATTCGCAATCGTTATCCAATGGCTTTTATCCGTTTTTACGACGATCTTTTTGGCGCGGATCCGGAATGGCTTGAAGAATTCTCACAGCGTTTCCCGAAAGAAATCGGACTGCCGTTCGCCGCCAATGCGCGCCCGAACATCGTTACCGGCGAATACGCCCAACGACTCAAGCGAGCCGGTTGTTTCTCGGTGTTTACCGCCGTCGAATGCGGAAATGAACGCCTGCGCAACGAAGTACTGGATCGCCATATTTCCAATCGGGAAATCCTCGATTCCTGCGAACGGTTCAAGCAGGCCGGCATCCGAATCGTCTCCCTGAACATGCTCGGCGTGCCAGGCGAAACGGAAGACGACATCCGGGAAACCATGGCGCTCAATCGCGAAATGGGCGCGGATTTCGCCGACGCCAGCATTTTTCAGCCGTATCCCGGCACGCGTGCGGAACAATATTGCCGTGAAAGGGGATTGCTCGACGAAAACTACCGCCGGTTTGAAAGCACCTATGTGGCGTCGGCGTTGAACATTTCCCCCGAACAGCGCCAGCGGATCTTTATGCTGCACAAATTTTTTGGAATGATGGTCCGCCGGTCCTGGTTGTGGCGCGTTGTAAACCATCTGCCGAAAAAACCTTTGTTCAATGCCCTGTGGACCCTTTTATACCGCCTACACTATGCTTTTTCACTGCATCGCAGCGCCTACAACTCGGTCATTCCCTTCCGTGTCCGCCTTCGGGGCGCCTACGATATCCTGTTTTCACGGAACAGAATATAATTGCCGTAGGAGACGCTGTCTTGTAGGTCTTTTTATGAGGCCATGCCACGTCCGCCGCCGGACATGCTGTCCAGCCGGTCCCGAAGTCTGGCTGTTTGCGGGCAGGATTCAAGTACGACTAAAAGTTTCATTGAGATGGAGATGGGAAGGGTATAATCAATTATGATATCCTCGGAATTTCGGTGATATCGTGGCCGATCCGTCAATGGAGTCTTGTACACGGGACCTCTGTTGCCCGGCCAACAAGAGGAGCATACAACAATGAAGACGTGGAAAAAGTCCGCATCGGTCATGATGGTGCTGCTTTCATCTTTATGCGGGAGGGACGCGGTGGGCACAGAGAGCATCAAGATCCATATTCGAGAGACAAAGAACCCTATCTCGCCTTTTGTCTATGGACAATTCATCGAGCATCTGGGGCGGTGCATCTATGGCGGCATCTGGGCGGAAATGCTGGAAGACCGCAAGTTCTTCTACCCGGTGGACGGGAAGCGGTGCGGTTGGGACCAACACGAGGGCAAGAAAGTATCCTGGGAAGGCGACGGAGTTCCTTATGAGATCGTGGTGGCGTCGCCTTGGCAGATTCTCGGCCCGGCTGAAGCGGTTTCCATGAATACGGACCAGCCATTCGTGGGCAAGCATAATCCGGTACTGGCCCTGGACAATCCAGGAGAACTACGCGGAATCTATCATCCACGGCTGGCCTTGGAAAAAGGCCGCTCCTTTACGGGATATGCCGTCCTGAAAACGACCGGATCGGTGGATCGTGTCGAAGTGGCGTTGCAGTGGGGCGACACCGCCGCGGACGAGACTGTAGCCGTGATCAAAACGCAAGGCGAAGCCTTTTCCAAATATCCTTTTACCTTGGCCGCCGGCGGAAACACGCACGATGGACGGCTGGTGGTCCGTTGCGCTGGGCAAGGCGCGGTGCATATTGGAGTGGTCTCTCTAATGCCCGCGGACAATGTGGACGGTTTCCGTAAAGATGTGCTTGCGCTGTTGCGCGAACTGAATTCCCCGATTTATCGCTGGCCGGGAGGCAATTTCGTCAGCGGTTATGACTGGCGCGATGGTATCGGCGAACGTGACAAGCGCCCTCCGCGCAAGAATCCTGCCTGGACGGGCATTGAACACAATGACGTCGGCATTCACGAGTTCATGCGTTTTTGTGAACTATTGAATACCGAACCCTTCGTCGCCCTGAATACCGGTCTGGGCGATGTGTCCTCCGCGGCGGCGGAAGTGGAATACATTACGGGCGCGGCGGATACGCCCGAAGGCGCCAGACGCGCCGCCAACGGGCGGACGGAACCATGGAACGCCAAGTGGTGGGCCGTAGGCAATGAGATGTACGGAGAATGGCAATTGGGCCACATACCCCTTGAAGAATATGTAAAGAAACATAATGCTGTGGTGGACGCCATCCGGGCGGTTTCACCCCAAGCGCAATGTATCGGCGTCGGCGCCGCGGGCAAATGGAGCGAGACCATGCTCACCCACTGCGCTGATCACATGAAACTCCTCAGTGAACATCTCTACTGGCAGCGCAAGCCGGACGTAACGGAACACGTCCAAGTGGCCGTGGATGCAATAGACCGTGTCGCAAACATTCATCGCGGATATCGTGAATCCATTCCCGGATTGAAAGCAAAGGACATCCGCATCGCTTTGGATGAGTGGAATTACTGGTATGGGCCGTATCTCTACGGTGAACTGGGAACACGGTATTTCCTGCGCGATGCTCTGGGCTGCGCCGCTGCGCTTCATGCCATGTTCCGTAATAGCGACCTATATTTTATGGCTAATTACGCGCAGACGGTCAATGTCATTGGCGCCATCAAAACCACGGGAACGGCCGCCTGGCTGGAAACCACCGGGCAAGTGCTGAAATTGTACCGCCACCATTTCGGAACCATTCCCGTTGCCGTAGAAGAGACGATGGACGGACTGGACGTTGCCGCCGCATGGACAAAAGACCGGAGCGCCATCACGCTGGCCCTCGTAAACACAACAGACCAATCAAAGGCCATCCAACTGGAGGCGGATGAATTAGCCCTGCCCCAGACGATTTCCGGCTGGTTGATTCAGCATGACGATCCGGACGCCTATAATGACGAGAACAACCGGGATAAGGTCAAAATACAGGACGCTTCATTCGTTATCACGGATGGCCGGCTGAACGTAAATCCATTCAGCGTAACGATGATTGTTATTCCGGCGGAGAAATAATACCGCATGCTGTTCGGGAAGGAAATGACAGAACAGGACAGGATCAAATCGCGCGCAACACCCCTTGGAACAAGGGTCATCGCCGTATTTTCCCGCTGTTTGTCGAATACGAAAGAGAATGGGTTTGCTATCGCGATCCACTGTTCGTAAAGGCGTCTTCATTCTTCTGCTGGGCGTAGCCGGTTTATACGGCTTTATCGTCGCTGGAGTGTGGGCGATTCAGGATCGTCTCCTGTTCGGGAGGCGTAGCGCGGCGATCGTGCAAACGCCGGACGCATTGAAATGGGCCTATGAGGATGTGTGGTGCGAAACGCCGGGCGGCCGGACGCACGGGTGGTGGATTCCGCAGGAAAACGCCCGCGGCGCGGTATTGTATTCGCATGGAAGCGGAAAGAACATTTCGCATTACCTGGACGATATGGCGTTCTTGCGCGATCTCGGATTTTCCATCCTCATGTACGATTACGGCGGGTATGGCCAAAGCACTGGAAATCCTTCGGAAGCGCGTTGCTATGCGGATATCCGCGCGATGTGGAATCATCTTGCCCATGTTCGCCGGATTCCGCCGGAGCGGATTGTTTTGATGGGCAGTTCGATGGGCGGCGGCGTGACGGCGGATCTTGCCGCCGAAGTCGCGGCGGGCGCGGTCATTTTGGAAGCCACTTTCACCGCCATCCCCGATGTGGTTTCCGATGCGCATCCGTGGATTCCCGCCCGGCTGATTGCACGTCATCGTTTTGCCAATATCGAGAAAGCCGGACGAATTCGCAGCCCCGTGTTGATCATCCACAGCGTGGACGATGCCACCGTCCCCTTTGCGCAGGCGCGTATGTTATACGAACGCATTACGGCGCCCAAAACGTTCCTCGAAATCCATGGAAGCCACGGCGGAGGGAAATTCACCTCGCGGGAACAATACGCCGCCGGCCTTGGCGCGTTTCTCGGCGAAACGATTAACCTGGATTTGGCAGTCAAGATCGGATTCTACGTGCTATCCTCTGGATGTCGTGGACCTTGTGGACGAAATGGACAAGAAAATCAATCCCCTTGCGGGTGAAGTCCACTGGGTCCACAATGTCCATCTCGTCCATGGTTTGGTCGAAAGAGCCGCGTTCAACTGCCGATTTTAGGATTAAGTGATCGCCGGCGTTATTTCTTGAGGATACCGCCCCGGCCCTGGCTGAGGAAAATACCCTGAAGATTCATACGCAATTCTTCGGGGTTGTCGGAAGCGTACATGGCCTCTTCCTCGGTAATGAGTTTCTGCTTGATCAGCCCAACAAGGCTGTTGTTGAAGGTCTGCATGCCGTCCTCGCGTCCGCCGGCTATGGCGAGCGGTATCTGTTTGATGTTGTTTTCGCGGATGAGGGCGGCAATGGCCGGATTGTTGAACATGATCTCGACGGCCGGCACACGGCCCTTTCCGTCGGCGGTGGGAAGCAGCCGTTGCGCGATCAGCGCGCGCAATTGAAGCGACAGTTGAGACCGAATCTGATCATGCTGGTTGGAAGGAAACAGGTCAAGGATGCGGTCAACGCTCATCATGGCGTTTGTCGTGTGAAGCGTGCTGAAAACGAGGTGGCCGGTTTCGGCGGCGGACATGGCGGCGGCGAACGTCTCCGGATCGCGCATTTCGCCGATAAGAATCACGTCGGGATCTTCGCGCATGGCGGCCCGCAGCGCCACGGAAAAATCGCGCGTGTCAATGGCCATTTCACGCTGTGTGACAATACTCTTCTTGTTGCTATGGAGGTATTCGATGGGATCTTCAAGCGTGACGATATGCAGCCGCTGCGAATCGTTGATGCGGTCAATCAGCGAGGCCAGCGTGGTGGATTTTCCGCTGCCGGTGGTGCCGGTAACCAGGACAAGCCCCCGCCGCATCTCGCAAATCCGTTCGAGCGCTTCGGGGAGATGCAGCGAGGCAAGGTCGAGGATCTTGCTGCGGACATGCCGCATCACAATCCCCACGGAACCGCGCTGGCGCAGCACGTTTACACGAAAACGCCCCAAGCCTGATATGCTGAGCGCCACGTCCATGTCGCCCGTCTTCATGAAACGGTCTTTCTGATCGGCGTTGAGAATTTCATCCACAAAACTGGTTGTGTCTTTCGGAGTCAAGGCTTCGCCGCGCAGAAATCGAATCACACCGTCAATGCGCACAGCCGGCGGGCTTCCAACGGTCAAATGGACATCTGATGCGCCGTTTTTCACGGCATAGGTAAGAATATCCTCGAAAAAACTCATGGTGCTACACCCCGTATTCCATCCTCGGCCGTATTGGGCGGCCGTAATCGCCTTGCTTCATTCAGCCACTCCGTAGCCGGGCGAAATTATACCACAGACGGACGTTTTCGCATACGTTTTTTGGGCGGCTTCTTCGGGACTTCGGAAAAGGGCCACGGATAACCGCAAATGTGGCATCGCGCATCGCCGGCCGGCCGTTCGTAACGGCAATGCTGGCATGTAATGGTCTTGAAAATGGCGTTCTTCTTGTCCTTCATGGCGGCAGCCCCCTATCGCTTCGCCGTCGGCGAGAGGAGGACAGGATTGGCGCCGCGCCGGATCTCGGCGATGGTGCGCGTCTTCAGCCGCGCAGCGCCCGGTCCTTTATAAACGCCCAAGGGCTTTGACGACGCAAGTCGTTTTCGGGCCTTGGGAATCTCGCGGCGGTATTGCGGCAGCCACGGCGCAAGCGCGACAAGCATCTCATCGGCCATTTGCCATATTTCCTCCGGATTGCAGACCGCCGCGCAGAGGGGATCGTGCAACATCGCCTGTTTGAGCAGTGTAACGTCACCGTGTACGGCAGCCTCGACGGCCATACGCTGTACTTGGACACTTGCATTACAGGTAGCCGCGCAAGCCAGGGGCAAATCCCCCACGCGCGGCATATTGATCCCGTTTCCATCCACATATCCCGGCGCCTCCACAATGCAATCGGCCGGCAGGTTTGAAATGCAACCGTTGTTGACGACATTGAAGAAACCGCGGTAGATTCGGCCCGTTTCCAACGCTTCGATGATTCGGCTGCCGTGCTCCTCGGATCGGTTATCCGCCGAAAAGACGCGCGCAGGTTCTTTCAGCCAGCGCGGAAATTCCGTCTCGAACCAGTTCCTGTTTTCGGTGCAATCGCGCAAATACCCGCCGGTTTCCCCGTTTATCCAGGACCCCAGATCGATCCACCGCATAATCTCAGAGGGGCGTTTGCGATACCACGGCACATATTCGGAAACATGGCCGTTGCTTTCGGTCGTGTAATAGCCGAACCGGCGCATCATGTCAATCCGCACTTTTTCCGTCTTCGAGTAGACCGGGTGATTCTCAAATGCCTCCAAGAGCCGGCCCGTGAGTTCCTTGCCTTTGTGCTTGACGGAAATGTACCACGTCTGGTGATTGATCCCCGCGCAGACGATATCGAGTTCATAGCGCGGGATGCCGAGCACATCGGCGATCTGGTGGCATCCGCCCTGGACGCCATGGCACAGCCCCACGGTCCGGACGCCGCCGTATTGGTTACACGCCCAGGTCAGCATGGCCATCGGATTTGAATAGTTCATGAACAAGACATTGTCCGCAGCCACATCCCGAATGTCCCGGCAAAAATCGAGCAGCGCCGGTATGCCGCGCTGGGCGTACATGATGCCTCCCGCGCAAAGCGTGTCGCCCACGCATTGGTCTACGCCGTATTTCAGCGGAATTTCGATATCGTGCCGGAAGGCATCGAGACCGCCGACACGCACCACGGAAAAAACGTAGTTCGCGCCTTCAAGGGCCTTGCGGCGATTGGTGGTGGCAACGAGTTTCGCCGGACTTTTATTGGCGGCCATGTCACGGCGCACCAGTTGCGCCACCATGTCAAGATTTCGCTTGTTGATGTCCGTGAAGGCCAATTCCGCACCGGCCAGTTCGGGCACACTCAAAATGTCCTGCGCCAATTTGCGTGTAAAACCGATACTGCCGGCTCCAATCATCGTGACTTTGATAGGCATGAGAAAATGCTCCTGCGTGTATTTCGGTTCTAAACCGTAAACGATAAGAACGGCATGGACAATAGGGGCATACGGGATGGCACGCCGTCTTCACCCTTCCTTTTCAGCCTCCCCCCTTCAGATCCCCGGCATGGGCCTTGATCTTCTTGAAGATAGCGATGATATCCTGCATATCGTTTTCCGCGCCGAGAAGTAATTGGTGCACGAACCACATGCCGCTGCGGGAGCAGAGATCCTCCGTCATGGGGCAAAAATCCCGGCTATAATCGTGCCGATGCGCATAATGGGCCATGACCGGCTGCTTGTAGAGCGGCATCCCGTAACCGGCCCCTATAGGCAATCCTTCGGCTTCCGCCGCGGCGGTAAATTGTTCCCGCGTACAGCCGAACGCATCCGGATTGATTCGCACACAGTACAGGTGATACCCGCGCCGTGTGATGCGCGGATCTCCCGGCTGCACCGTTATGCCTTCCATTTCACGCAACCCCTCGTCCAGGATAGCGGCGTTTTTTTCACGGAGAATAGTCTGTGCTTCAAGCCGGGTGAGTTGGGCGCTGAGGATGGCCGCGGCGAATTCCGTAATCCGCGCATTGGTGCCGAGCAGCGAATGCGCGTACCACTGCGATCCCTTGAGGCGGCCACAGTTCGTAATGGCCCTGCATCGCTCGGCAAGGTCTTCATTATCCGTGAGAATGGCGCCCCCTTCGGCGGCAGTGATGTTTTTCGAGTTCTGAAAACTGAACACCCCGGCGTGGCCGAGCGCGCCGGTTCCCTTTCCCTTCCACTTGGAACCCCACGAATGGCAGGCGTCTTCCATCACCATCAGTCCATGCCGGGCGGCAAGCGCATTGAGGCGATCCATGTCGGCGATGCGCCCGGCGAAATGGACCGGCACAATGGCTTTTGTGCGCGGGGTGATGGCCGCTTCGACCGATTCCGGCGAAAGGCACCAGGATTCGTCAACGTCCGCGAAGATAGGCGTCGCGCCTACACGCAATACCGAACTGGCGGTGGCCACAAAGGTATAGGGCGGCACGATCACCTCGTCGCCCGGACCGATGCCCATGGCTTGAAGGCATATTTCGGCGGCCGCGGTGCCGCTCGAACAGGTCACGCAATGCGCGGCATCCTGAAAGGCGGCATAGTCCTTCTCAAATTGCTTGACACGATCCCCAAACCACCACTTGCCGCTTTCCAGCACGTCGTTGACGGCTTTGCGCTCGGCGTCATCGAATACCGGCCAGGACGGCCACGCACATTGCGGATCCCGAACGGGCAGCCCGCCCAGCAATGCCAGTTTGTCCCCTGTGCTCATGGACATTTCAAAACTCTCCTTGTCGTTTGTTTCAGGCGCAGAAACGGAGTCCGCAACGTCTCGGCCCTCCTCAATCCGGCGCAAAACGGCTGATGGCGTCCAGCAGGTCCTCGACACGGTACGGTTTGTGCAGAAAACCCGCCAAACCCTTGCCCGCGAAGCGTTCCGTGGCGTCTTGTTCATTATAACCGCTCGACAGAATGACCGGCACGGCGGCATTGATGCGCCGCATTTCCGAAAAGGCTTCTATCCCATCCATGTTGGGCATGGTCAAGTCGAGGATAACCGCGCGCAGTTCCTTTTCGTGTTCCCGAAATCGGGCGACTCCTTCAGTGCCGTCACACGCCAGAAGCACCTCGAATCCTTTGCAGCCAAGCGCATCCGCGGCCAACTCGCGGACAATCACTTCATCGTCCACCACGAGTATAAGGCCTCCTCCCTTCCATTCGGTGTTTTGAACAGGATCGGCTGTTGAAAAGCCGGATGTCATATCCGACGCGGGAAACAGGACTTTGAACGTACTCCCCTTGCCGGGCTCGCTATACACTTTTACGGCGCCCCGGTGTCCGCGCACAATACCCAGCAACGCGGCCAGTCCCAGTCCGCGCCCGGCGAATTTGGTCGTGAAAAACGGGTCAAAAAGCCGTGCACGGGTTTCCGGCGTCATGCCGCAACCGGTATCGGACACTTCCAGAAAAACATAGCGGCCTTCGGGAAGCATCTCGTCGAGATAGGTATCGGACAAGTAGGCGCGGGTGCATAACATGCTGCCGGTCGCGACCGTTATCGTGCCCGAGCGATCGCCGATCGCTTCCGAAGCGTTGATGATCAAATTCATGACAACCTGCCGTATTTGCGTGACGTCGGCCTCGATAAAGGGCGTGTCGGCGGCAAAATGGTACCGCAGGGAACATTTCTTCGAGACGGACACTTCGAGCAGGTGCATCATTTCCTCAACCAGTTCGGAAATCTGGACGTGTTCGATGACAAAGCGCCCCTTGCCGCTGTAGGCGAGGAGTTGCTTGGTCAAATCCGCCGCACGGCGCGCAGCCGTCTCGACCTGCTGGATATTGGCCCGGGCGGGAGATACCGGAGAAAGCGTCATCAACGCCAGGCTGGCATGGCCCAGGATGCCGGTAAGCAGGTTGTTGAAATCGTGGGCAATCCCCCCCGCCAGCACGCCGAGGCTTTCCAGTTTCTGGGTTTGTTGAATTTGCAGGTTGAGTCGCTCGCGTTCCTCGATGAGACGTTTGGATTCGGTAATGTCGCGTACGGATACGAGCACAAGTGTATGGTCGCCGAGCGTCATCGCGCGGCTGTTTACTTCCGTCGGAAACACTTCGCCGTTTTTTCGCCGGCCGAGGGCTTCGGTGAAGAAACCGCCCTTCTGGCGATTTTCATCCGCGAAGTCCGGCAAACGTTGGGCGAAGTCTTCAGGCACCAGATCCCTAACCGAAAGACGGAGCATTTCCTCATGCGTCCAGCCGTACATTTCGCATGCGGCCGCGTTGCAGTCGAGGACGCGGCCATCCAGTTCTTCGAGGAAAATGGCCGTGGGAAACACATCGAACAGGGTGCGGTATTTTCGCTCGCTTTCAAAAAGCGCTTCTTCGGATTGACGTTGCCGAACGAGCCGCCACATTCCGTTCATCAATAGCGACAACTGCCGCACGTCCGATTCATCGTAATCCGTCGCCTTGTTGCCGACTCCCGCCACCAACACGATCCGGCCGCCTTCGAAAATGGGGACATTCATGTGGCGTTTGAGAGGCACATGCCCATCCGGAAGGCCCTTTTTCCACGGATTCGGCGCGTCATAGTCATTCGTGATGATGGGTTTTCGCTGGCGGACCGCTTCGCCCCATAATCCTGTTTTTTCCACGGGATAAATCAGCGGCTTTTCCGATATGAGGCATTCTTCCATGGCCTCCCGCGACCAGGCATACATGGTAAGAACGGTCTCGTCGTCATTGAGAAACGCCAGATAACCAACAGTGCTTCCGGCAAGGCGGATGCCTTCTTCGAGCGTAAACTCCGATAATTCCTGAAGCGACGCGCCGGCCATCTGGCTAAGCCGGTAGAGCGCTTCAAGGCGTTGTTCATCGAGGCGCAACGCCGCCTCGACACGCTGGTTATGGGTAATATCGCGTCCAATGCCCACGATCCCCACGATACGCCCTTGCCCGTCGCGAATGGGCGCTTTGGTCGTGGAAAGCCACCGCGAATTACCGGCGCGATCGATCGTGGGTTCTTCGATCGCCATGATCGGCTCACCCGTCAATATGACGTGGCAATCGTCCGCAAAATAACGGGCCGCCAATTCGGGCGGATAAAAGTCAAAATCGGTCTTGCCCAGAAGAGGCGCGGCGTCCTCATGCCCAAGCATGAGACGAGCCAAGGCTTTGTTGCCCGCGATAAAACGGCTTTTTTCATCCTTGAAAAAAATCAAATCGGGCATGGCGTCCATAAGCGTTTGTAATAGTCCGCTTTGGCGCAACAACGCTTCCTCCGCGCGCTTGGTGTCCGTGATGTCCCGTAAAATGCCTTCGACCACGCGCGTCTGCTCGGTTGCATCCTCGACGACAAAGGCGTCATGCGACACCCAGCGGCGGACGCCCTTGCCTGTCGTAAACGCATATTGCCGGCCGCGAATTTCGCCGATAGACGCCAGTTCCCCGTGCAGAGCCGCCGCTTCCGAACCCATCAGGTTGTGAATGTTCTGTCCGATCAATTCCCGCGGGTCGAGTTCGAGATCCAGAATACGCGCCAAGGCGCGGTTTGCCAGCAATACCATCCCATCGTCATACCGGTACCGATAAACCCCCTCGCCGGTAAATTCCAAAACACGTTGCAGAAGATCCTGCATGGGCATTTCCTATCGTCCCTCCTTGGACGTGTAATCCTGAAAACGCCGATCAACCTCCCCCTTTACGGCGTCGCCGGCATGAATGTAGAGACGGTAGCGAAGTTGAAACGATTCGCCCGGTTTCAATAGATGTTCCTGTTCGTGAGGCCACGACGCGCCGAGGAACGCATAATGGCGAAAAATCCAGCCGGGAAACGGATAGCCGGGATTGGATGGATGCTCAAAGATAGCCACTCCGGCGCCGCCGTCTTTTCCCCACGACACATCCGCCCACGGCGTGTCGAATCGCAGCGCGTCTTCCGGGCACACGCCCTTGGCCGTGGTAAAGACAAAGGGTTTGTTTTGGGCGTCGGGCCGGAAACAGAATCCGCCATAACCTTTGTTTTTTGCGCCCAGAAACGTGACCGAATCCTCCGAAACGTTCATGAGGCGGATATCGAAATCGATCGATCGGCCGGTTTTGTCGGACGGCAGCGCCGTGATGCGCACCTCTTCGCGAACGATGGCCTTTTCGGGTTCGGCATCGAATGCCCATCGGTTACGTACGGCCATAACGGCTCTATCCGTGCCGGCTTCACGCGCGAGCCATTCTTCGTGGCGCTGCCGCACATTTCCCAGCGCCCATACGTCCATCGGTCGTTCGCCCGCCTTGCATTCCGGCCATGCCCAGAATACGCCACGGTGATGAAAATGGTCTATCGGAAAATCCTGGGTAATCACGTTACCGTTCAGATCATACAGCGGATGGAGGTAGCATGATCGCCCAAAATGCGCCGGCACGCCCTGTGGCGGATTGACCATTTCATAACGATAGGAATAAACCGGCTTGCCGTTTTCCAGCAGTGTAAGCGAACCGTCCCTATCCTCGAATGTGAATTCGGCCATCGCCGTAACGGATAAAAACAAACCGGCAATCATGGACAGGCGTATAATCATGCGTAAATCCCTTTCCCGTTTTTCCCTGTTCGGAACATTCACACCGTGATAAACATCATTTCAGGTCCATTGGCATGGCCATCAGGTCAATCACCGATGTCGGATGGCGCTCACGAGCCGTTCGCACCGGTTCACCGGCCCGTTCCGGTCGAAGAACGGCTACCCGCTCGAAAGGCGCCTTACAAGCAATGGGCGGCGGGGGATTCTTCTTGAGTTTCCACATGGCCGCTTCCGCGGCCTTGCGAATCATGGCGCGCGCCTGCACCGGCGTCGTGTGAACTGCGCCCGCATTTCGTTTGCGATATTCTTCCACAGTGCATTCCTCACCGGTTCCCGGGGTTACGCCCCTTTTCACGGCACATGTGACGATTCCCGGCGCCAATGCCTCGGCCTCTTTCGTAAAGGCCAGATCGCCCGCACCGAAAAAGGCCGGAACGCCCAATTCCGCCGCGCACATTCCCAGTTGGCCGAATTCGCCAATAGATACACCGTTGATGGAAAGATTGATATAGGCGAAACTCTGGGTATGCGCGAGATGCGCGTACTCGGTGGAGGCCTTGGCATGCTGGCCAACCCACGCCACACCCGAAAAACTTTCATCCAAACCGAATGGCCACGCCTTCGCGCCCCATCCACGCGCATATTCGACACGCGGATCGAGCAACTCAATGTCTATTCCACCCCAGCCGTGGCCGTCCGCCACCTGCACATACGTGGCGCCGCCCGCAAAGAAACCCTCCACCGCCGCATTGACTTCCAGTGTCAGCAGTCGGCATCCGGCCGAATAGAACCGGGAATCCGGCGCGCACCAGTCTTCTGAATTTTTGACCCCCGCCACCCCTTCCATATCGGTCATCAGCAAAATCTTCATCGCTCGACATTCCTCCACCGGCATTATGGCAAGAATACCGGCCGCAGACAAAATCCCCCTTGAGGGGGGAGGCTCAAGGCTCAAGGCTCAAGGTTCAAGGTTCAAGGCTCAAGGTTCAAGGCTCAAGGGGCATGGGGCAAGCCCTGGTTTGTCCGTCAAATTCCCCCCTTGAGGGGGGCAAGGGGGGTGTTTACCAAGATTCACTTCGATTACGAGCACGAAGAAGGATTGCCGTACTTTGCGCTTGGGAAATCCTGCTCTTCAGCAGCATTAGATGCATTCGCTCTGGTATTTTCTGCTGGGCCGCCTTGGTTTGAAATACGGCGTTACTACTTCGGCCGCGTGAATCTCATCACGCGATCTCAACGATTTTAAAAAGCCCAACCCGTGCACAGCAAAGGTATCCGCCGGACCCTACCACCGAGGATCTACTTTTTCCACGGGGGTTGTTCCGGAAGGTAGGTCTTGAATTCGGCAATCAGAGACGCCTCGTAGGCGCCCGCATAGGAACCTGTCACGAATCGGTCCATCGCTTCTTCGCGGAAACGTTTCCACGACTCTTCTTCGTTTCCGGGATTGATCGGATAGAACAGGGCGCCGTTGGCCTTGGCCGCCTTGAGATCGCCTTCGGCATCGCCGATCATCAGCATGCGCGACGGGTCGTATTTACCGCCGGCCGCCATGGCGATATGCTCGCTCTTCTTGCCGAGTTCCTGTCCCGCGATGGCGAATGGATACACATCCACCCCGTGTTCGGCCCATTCGCGCACGAGCGCCTCGCCGGGCGTCGCCGAGCAAACAAGGATATCGGCCACTTCGCGGCCCTTTTCCAGCGATTCGCGCACATGCGGGAACGGCGGCACGCCACGCACGATGTCCGCGACGCTCGCGTTGACCGCTTTGCTCCATTTCAATGCGCGGTGCATGTCGGGTTCGTCGTGGCTGTCGCAATATGCCTGCAAGGCGGGGTTGCCCAATTTCGACTCGGTTTCGATCCATCGGCGCAGGTTCGGCACATCGGGCATTTGAATGCCGCGTTCCTGTACCTTGTCCCATTCGCCCAGTAAATCGAAGACCATCGTCAAGGCCGGGAAGCGATTGATGCCACGCCATTTCGAATACAAGTTCACGAACTCCGCCGCGGCACGCGCATATTTCGATACGGCTTGGAGTTCCCAATGATTGATAATATTCGGAATAAAGCATTCCTTGTGTTTGATTTCCATCGTGTCGAAAGCGCAACCGTCCGAATCAATCGCGATAAAGAAATCCTTCGTGGGTTTGTGGTTGACCAACACCGATACGTCGAACATGATCGAATCCCTTCCATATTGAGGCTACAGGCTACAGGCTTCAGGCTTCAGGTTTCAGTTGCCTGAGGTCTGAAGCCTGAAGCCTCTTTCTCATACTCCCGAAAATGCCGAAAAACCGCCGTCTATCGGCACCACGATCCCCGTTACAAATCGCGAGGCGTCCGACGCCAGCCAAATCGCCACGCCAATCAAGTCCGCCGGATCACCAAAATGGCCCATCGGCGTATGGCTGACGATCGTCTGGCCGCGTGGCGTCAACTCGCCCGTTTGCTCGTCCGTCACGAGAAAACGGTTCTGATCGGTTAAAAAGAAGCCGGGCGCGATGGCGTTGACACGCAGTTTCGGATTGTATTCCTGCGCAAGATGGACCGCGAGCCATTGTGTGAAATTACTGACGGCGGCCTTCGCGGCGCTGTAACCGGGAATGCGTGTCAGCGGGCGGTATGCGTTCATGGACGAAATGTTGATAATCGAAGCGCCGTTTGGATTGTCCTTCATTCGCTTGACAAAGACCTGGCAGGGCGCAATCGAGCCCGCCACAAGGTTCAAATCCAGCACGCGCTGGACCGCATCCGTCGGCAAATCGAAGAAGCTCTGTTCCGCCGAAGTCGTCGCACCCTTCATATTCCCCCCCACGCCGTTTACAAGAATGTCGGCATGGCCGAAATCATTGTATACCGCATGGCAGCAGGCTTCGATGGAGTCCTTCTTGAAGGCATCGAATTCATACGCCTTGGCCGTTCCGCCGTCCTTGACGATGGCATCGGCTACCTGTTGCGCCCCATCAACGCGCAAATCGGCCACGGCCACTTTTGCGCCCGCCGCCGCGAATCCGCGTGCAATCGCGCCGCAAAGCACCCCGCCGCCGGCCGTTACGACGGCGACCTTGCCTTCCAACGAAAACAACTCCTTGATGTTCATCGAATTCAATCCTTTCGCAATCATCACCCGCAAACCCGCGAAAAAGGGCATGCAGTTCGTTGAATCGTAAGATTAGCATGAGGCGGCCGCAGCCGCCAAATTCACACCCGCCGCCGGGTCCGCCTTCAGTCCACGGGACGAGTTCCGGCGGATGCCACGCGCCACCGCACAATCCATGCCATGTCCCGCACGTATTGGCCGATCCAAACCCGCGCATCATCTATCAACGTATAGAATAGCGGCACCACGAGCAACGTCAGAAGCGTTCCAAATCCCATTCCCCCGACGATAGTGCGTCCCAGACTGTCCAGCACGTCCGTCATGATGTCTTTTCGCTGCGCCTGGCCGATGGCTATTGGCAGGGCGCCGGCCATGGTGGTCAACGCGGTCATGACAACCGGACGCAGGCGGTCGCGGCCGGCTTGGACAACCGCCTCGAAACGCGGCAGCCCCCCGCGATCGAGTTGGGCGATCCGGTGGACTATGACGATAGCGTTGTTGACAATGATCCCGCACATGACAATCGTGCCGACCAGACTGATCGTGTCCATCGAAGTGCCCGTCAGGTACATGGTCCAGTAAATCCCGATGAAACTCAGCGGAATCGTCGTAATGACCGACATCGGCAGCATGCACGATTCGAACAGGGCGGCCATGACCATGTAAATGAGCGCAATCGCCATGAAAAGCGTCGTGCTGAAATTGCGAAGAATGCTGTCCATTTCGGTCATCTCGTAACCCTTGTCAATACTGTAACCCCGCGGCATTTCAAACGACTGGATGAGCCTTACGAGGTTTGCATTGAAACGGTTGAGATCCCGGCTGACCACCTCCGCCGTCATGCGCACCACACTCTTGCCGTTATAGCGTTCGAGTACGCGCGGCGTCGTACCTTTCGACGTGGACGAAATGGTGTTCAGCGCGGTCAGTTTGCCGTTGGCGCCCATGACCAGCATATTCTCGACGCTTTCAATCGTCCGGGCGTCTTCGGAAAACTGTCCGCGCACAGGCACTTCGTATTCGCCGCCCTTCATGAACGGCAATTGAACGCCCCGCAGGGCCACATCAACCGTCCGGCTGACCGCCAGCGGGGTAATGCCCGCCTGGCTCGCCAGAGAGTTATCCACCTGAAGCCGGAGTTCCTGTTCGCGCCGTTCCTGTTCGACATGGGCCTCCCGCACATCGGGTTGCGCGGCCAACAGTTCGCAAAAGCGTTCGGCCAATTCCGAAAGGATCTGGGTATCGTCACCCAGCGCAAGCAGCGAGATGGTTTGTGTGTCACGCGAAGCGTGTTGAGTGGTCCCGAACCGGAGTTGGCCGCCTGGCACATTCTCCGGGAGAATCCGCCAAAAAATATCCCTGATTTCCTCGGTCGAATAGCGAATGTGTTCCCCCGGAGCCAGATCGGGCGGATGCTTCAGGTACGCTCGGATGGTCCCGCCCATCGCGCTGTAATCCATAAACACGTTTTTGATTTGAAGTTCGTCGCGCCGCTTGTCAATGATGGCGTACAACCGATCGAATACATCCTTGGCCATATCGAAATTGACACTCTGTTCGAATTGCACGCCGATTGAAGCAATACGGTCATCCGCGGAGGGCGTTTGAAGCCGGAGTCCTACATGCCGGTAAGGAATCAATGCCGTCATGCCCATGATGAAAAGAAGAATGAATACGGCGGACATGCGGTTGCGCAACACCCATTCAAGCGCAAACACATACGCCCGCATCAGCCCAGAAGCCGTGGCGCCCGGCTTCTGACCGGCGGCATCCGGCGTCTTCCAACTGAACTGAGAGAAAAAACCACGGATTTTCAGGCGCCACATGGAGTCATGATGGTCCCGTAACAACAACATGCCCATCGGCATCAGGGTCATCGCGAGAAAGAGACTGGCCAAAAGGGACACGGTCACCGGCACCGAAAATTCCTTCATGTGCGCCTGCAGATCGCCTTCCTCCAGATAATACACCGGTAGAAACACAATGATGGACGTGAGCGTTGCGGCGGCAATGGCTATCCCCACCTCGTTGGCCCCGGTAATGGCATTCTGCACTGGCATGGCGGGATCGAAACGGTTTTTCCGGTGGATGTTTTCCATCACAACAATCGCATTGTCCACCAGCATACCGATTACTGTGATCATGCCCGCCATCGTAATCATGTTGAAGGACATGTCCCGTGCATACAGATAGATGAATACGACCACCAGCGAAAGGGGAATATTTAACGCAATCAACGCCGTGGCGCGCACCCGGCGGATAAACAGAAAAACGATCAGCAGCGAGAACGACCCGCCGATTTTCGCCGCATTGCCCAACGTGTTCATCGCCAGTTCGACCCGCGCGGAGCGATCCTCGAAAACGTAGGTCTCCACGTCCTGAAATTGCGGCTCGGTCCGGATTTGATTGATTTCCTCCCGTACACGCCGGCATGTTTCAATCAGACTGGCCTCGGCCGCCTTGCGAACATCTATAAATACGCCATGTTTGCCATCAATGGTAAAATTGCCGGCGCCGGACGCCATTTCGCGCCTGACGGTGGCAATATCCTTGAGGCGGAGGTTTCGTCCGATGACCAGATTCTCCAACTGATCCGTGCTCGTAACCTCGTCCAATGCGCGCACATAACAGCGCACCTCGCTGTTGAGAACCTGTCCGACCGAAACATTGATATTGCTGGTCTGAAGCACCGGGATGACGGCATGGAGCGGCAGGTTGTACCGCTTGAGCGCCTCCTGATCGAAATCCACATAGATCTCCTCATTGGGACGCCCGGACACTGTAACACTGGCCACACCCGGAATGCGCATCAGGCGGTTGCGGATCTGTGAACGCGCCAGCCGGGCCAATTCGTCCTCGTTCTCTTCGCGAAACAGGGCGATACGGAAACAGGACCATTCGATTGTGCGATGCCGCCGAATAAACATTCGGCGCACTTCCGGCGGCAATTTCAACTTGGCCCGTTCAATGCGCCCGCGAAATTCCGCCACCGCGTCGCTCATGTCGGCTTCCGTATCGAACTGGACCGAAATCGAGCCGCCGCCTTCGCTCGATCGCGAGCGGATCGCCTTGACGTGCGGCATAGTCAACAATTCCCCCTCGACCGTCGTCGTCACCTCCCGCTCGACGGTTTCCGGAGCCGCGCCGGGATACGGGATGTAACAACTCACATCGCGGTAATCAAACTTCATGCGTTCGTCTTCCGGAACGCGGCGATAACAAATGAGACTGACGGCGATCATGCTCGCGATGAACATGACGGTTGCGATGGGATGGCGGATCGCGATGGAGGGAAGCGATCCCATCATGCCGAACGATCCTTTAGACTCAAACACGCACACAAGCCCAATAGCGTGTTTAGCGATATCTCACACCGGAAATCCATCGTCAGAAAACTGTTTGGTTATCGGCGCACTGCGTTCGTCCGTATTCTGCTCATGCGGGAAGCCATGTGCCTTGGAAACACACCCCTCCCACCCGGCTTTTAGTCCGAACCCTTCGTTCTCCCAACGCAACCCCTCGAATCGGACACTCCGCCAGTGAAATCGAGCCTAGCGTAGCGATACCTCGCCCGCCAAGTCAAACCGCCGGCGCCTGGCGCCATTAGCCCTGAACAACGAGATCGTCGGGTTCGACCAGCGGAACACCGGCTTTGCACAATGCGCACATATCCGGCGGCCAACTCTCCATGTCGAGCCGGGCAAGCGGTTCGAAGCGGCAGTCAAAGGCCGCTTCTCCCCCGCTTCGGTCGAGCAACACGCCAACCCCCACGACCTCGGCGCGGCGGGCACGCAAATGCGCAATCGTTTTGTGAACGGAACCACCCGTTGTGATAACGTCTTCGACGACAAGCACACGGGCGCCGGGTTTGAGGGCGAATCCACGTTTGAGCGCCATGCCGCTTTCACCGTCTTTTTCCGTATACGCAGCGCGCGCGCCGAGCGTCCGCGCCGTTTCATACGCCAGCACGATGCCGCCCGTGGCGGGACCGACGACCAATTCGACTTCACACGCGCTAAAAGGTTCCGCAAGAGCACGGCAAAGACGCCCGGTGAATTCAGGAAATTGCAGCACGCGAGCGGCTTGAAGAAATTGGCGCCCATGGCGTCCGCTTGTGTAGCGAAAATGCCCTTCCAGCAACGCCCCGCATTGTTTGAAAATCGAAAGGACCTCATGGGCATCCATCATACCAATTCCTCTTGAATAAGCCGGACCGCCTCGGCAGGGTTCTCGTGCTTGAATATCGGGCGGCCGACCACGATAAAGTTGGCGCCGGCCTCGGCGGCTTGCCGCGGCGTTGTGATGCGGAGTTGATCGTCTTTTCCCGTGGACCATGCGGGGCGAATACCGGGAGTAACCAGGATCGGAAAGAGACCGACCGCTTCACGGACAAGAACCGTTTCCTGCGGCGAACTGACAATCCCGTGCGCGCCGGATTCCACCGACTGTTTCGCAAGCCGCACGACGGCCGCGGTAGTCGTCTCGGGAAGGCCCACCTCGTCGCGGAGCATTTCATCCGAAAGGCTCGTCAGGACGGTTACGGCCAGAATTTTGGTATTTGTGCCCTCGACGGCCTCGCGGGCCGCTTCAATCATCCGGCGCCCGCCCAGCGCGTGCAGCGTGAACAGAGATACCCCCAAATCGGCGGCGCCCTTGGCCGCCTTCGCTACGGTATTGGGAATGTCGTGAAATTTCAGGTCAAGAAAAACGTTTTTCCCTTTGCCGAGAATTTCCTGCACGATGGCGGGACCGCACCGGGTAAACAATTGCGATCCGATTTTAAAGTACTGGCAGGTTCCACAGAGATCAACGGCGCGCAGGGCCTCTTCCCGCGAATCCATGTCCAACACCGTGATAAGTTCCGTTTGCATGCGTGTCCTTTCATTTCACATTCGGAGGCCGAGACATGCCGCGACATCCGTTTTGTTATAAAACCAGGGAACCCGTCAATTCGCGAATATCGGCCATCTGGTTTTGTTCGAGATATCGCGCGAGGCCTTCGACTATTTCGATGGCCGCCAGCGGATTTCGGAACGACACTGATCCCACCGCCACCGCCGTTGCGCCCGCGACAAAAAACTGCACGGCATCCGAAGCGTCGCAGATACCGCCCATCCCAATCACGGGAATTTTTAACACGCGCGCGGCATCCCATACCATCTTTACCGCGACCGGCCGAATCGCGGGGCCGCTCAGCCCGCCAACGATATTGGCCAGCCGCGGACGCCGCGTATCCGGATCGATGGCCATCCCCATCAGGGTATTGATGAGCGAAACGGCGTCGGCGCCCGATTCCTGCGCGGCAAGGGCCGGCTCGCAAATATCGGCCACGTTGGGCGTCAATTTGATGAATAACGGCAGCGTCGTGGCGGAACGGATTGCGCATGTATACAATGCCACCTTGTCCGGATCCTGCGCGACTAGGGCGGCCCCTTTCCGATTGCGCGCATCGTGCACGTTCGGACACGATAAATTCGCCTCGATGGCCTCGGCGGCGTTTTCGGCCTGGATGCGGCGCGCCAGTTCGGCGTATTCCTCCGGCGAATGCCCGTAGATGTTGGCGATAATCGTTGCGTGGCAGTTGCGCAGATACGGAACCTTGTCGGCGATAAAGGCGTCTATTCCGACATTTTGCAGGCCGATGGCGTTGAGAAGGCCGGCCGGGGTTTCGACGAGCCGCGGCGGCTTGTTGCCGGCCCTCGGCTTCAGGCTGATGCTCTTTACCGTGACCGCGCCCAATTTCGACAAATCGTAGTACCGGCCGTATTCCTGGCCATAGCCAAACGTGCCCGATGCGACTGTCACCGGATTCGCCATCCGAAGACCGCCGACGTTCACCTCAAGATTCACCGCCATGGCGCCTCCCCATTACCGGTCATAAGCCAAATCGTGTGCGTCCCAATCAATGACCGTCGTATCGAAGACAGGGCCGTCCGCGCAAACACGCAGCATTTTTTCACCCTCCAACTCCTTCCGGGATTCGACGACGCAGCCGAGACAGGCCCCGTCGCCACATGCCATCTGGGCTTCGAGGGACACCTGACAGTCCACGCCAGCCCGCATCGCGACCTGCGAAACGGCCTTCATCATGGGCATCGGCCCGCAGGCATACACGCGGGTATGGGCGTCCGGCGCCAACTTTTCAAGGACTTCATGCGCCCACGCGCGCACACCGGCGGTACCGTCATCGGTCGCCACATGAACCGTGCATCCAATCTGCCGGAGATCCGCCTCGCACAAGAGCATGTCGCGCGTGCGCGCCGCCAGAATGACTTCCGGCGCTTTCCCGCATCCGCGAACCAATGCCTCGGCCAGCGCCGGAAATGGCGCCACGCCGATGCCGCCGGCTACCAGAATATGCCGCGCAAAATGCGCTTCAACGGGAAACGGTTTGCCCAAAGGGCCTTGGACACCCAGGGTTTGTCCTACCATGCGGCGTGCAAGCAGACGTGTTCCTTCTCCTTCGACCTTGAAAAGAAACGCGACGCCATCCGAAAAAATACGTTCAAAACTCATGGGACGCCGTAAAAAGGGGTAGATGCCTTCGGCGACTTGCAGCATGGCGAATTGCCCTGCCTGCGCCTCGCCCGCTATCGCGGGCGATCGCACGGCGATGCGAAAGTGACCCGGCGCCACTTCTTGCTGCATTACGATGGGACATTCTTCAACGTGCGGCATGCTACCTCCGATCCAACGCCAATTGATTGCGCAAGAGATCCAGGCTTACGCGCACGCGTTCGGCCAACACCTCGCCGACGCCTTCAACCGAATCCAGTTCATCCTTGGGCGCACGCAAAATCTCTTTCAGGGAACCAAAGCGTTCCACGAGATTTTCGATGATCTGCGGCGGCAGGCGGTGGGTCGTTGCAAGCACGCGATAGCCCCGCGGCGAAAGATACGTGTCCACGGACCGTGGAGTCGGCCCATACCCCAGTGACTGGCTGATCGATCCCAGGTTCAATAATTCCTGTTGCGTCATTTCCGCGATTTTCGCGCGGACCTGGTCGCACGTGGCGCTGGTCCGTTCCCGGTAATAGTCTTTGACCACTAATTCCGCCTGCTCCACCGGCAGCATCAATTCGCGAACCTGCAATGCAATCAACCGGCCCTCGGTGCCCAGTTCCAGGATGTAAGGCTCCACTTCGCGGGCGATGCGCAACACCATCTCATACCGCTGGATCGCGCCGCACACGTCAAAGATGGTCACCATGTCCTGAAACTCGCGGATGGTGAGTTCCTGCAACGTCTCCTTAAGGACGTTGATGTATTTTTCGAGCGTCTGGATGACTTGTCCCGCTTTGTTCAACAGCGTGGGAATGCTGTCCATGATGTGTTTCATGCCGTGGACATACAAGGTGACGCTGGCCCGCCGTTCCGAAACGGCGACGGTCATGCACTTTGCCTGGCGGGCGATGCGCTCCGCGGCCCGGTGACGCGAGCCGGTCTCGTTCGACCCAATCGAAGTGTCCGGTTTCAAAAAGCGGTTTGCGTACACGATGCGGCTGGCGTCTTTCGTAAGAATGATAGCCCCGTCCATTTTGGACAGTTCATACAAAAGTTGCGGCGTGCAGGGCGCATCCACTTTGACTCCGCCCTCGGACAAATCGCCCAGCCTTTGAGGATCGCCGAAGCAAAGCAATGCGCCAGTCCGGCTTTGCAAAATGGCCGAAATCGCCTCACGGACACGCGTTCCGGGCGAAATCAACAGAATGGCTTCGCGCAGCACGTCCTCGTGCGTCTTGCGTTTACGCCTCGTGTCCATTACCGGTCTCCCACATCCATTCGATGGCTTGGCGAACATTTCCGATGGGAATTACGGTGTGCCCGTTCGATTCGACGTCCGCCGCGCATCCCTTGGGTATCATACAGGTTGTAAACCCGAACTTCGAGGCTTCCGCCACGCGCTGGCGGGCCATGTCCACCGCGCGCACTTCACCGGCAAGGCCGATTTCGCCAAACGCGACCAGCGTGGAAGGCGCCGGCGCTTCGCGCAAACTCGACGCCAATGCCATCGCCGCCGCAAGGTCGGCCGCCGGCTCGTCGAAACGAACACCGCCCACCACGTTCGCAAACACGTCTTTATCCGCGAAATGCAGCCCCACCCGCTTTTCCAGTACGGCCAGAATCAACGCCAGCCGGTTCGGATTCAACCCAGTCACTGTCCGGCGCGGGGATCCAAAAGACGTCGGGCATACAAGCGCCTGCACTTCGACCAGCAACGGCCGCGTGCCTTCGATACCGGGAAGAACCATGGACCCGCTGACACCCCTCGGCCGTTCACCCAGGAAGAGGGCGCTTGGATTGGCCACATCGCAAAGCCCCGCCTCGGTCATCTCGAACACCCCGATTTCATTGGTCGAACCGAACCGGTTTTTGACGGCGCGCAGAATCCGCAAGGCCTGGCGCCCTTCTCCCTCAAAATACAAGACCGTGTCCACCAGATGTTCCAGCAACCGCGGCCCGGCGATGGCGCCTTCCTTTGTGACGTGGCCCACAAGAAAAATCGGGACGTTCCGGCCTTTGGCCATGCGCAGAAATTCATTCGCGCATTCACGAACCTGCCCGGCGCTTCCCGGCGCCGAGGGCAATTGCGAAGAATAGACTGACTGTATTGAGTCAATCACGACAAAAACGTATTCCCCGCTTTCAATATGGCGGCGGATCACATCCACAGCCGTTTCCGTCAACAGAAAAATATTTTCATGCAGCGCGTTCAGGCGTCTAGCCCGAAGCCTTGTCTGATCAAATGATTCCTCGCCCGAAACATACAACACCCTGCCGGCGGTTTGGGCAAGATGCCGGGAAACCTGAAGCATTAGCGTGGATTTGCCGATTCCGGGATCGCCCCCGACCAACGTCAGCGATCCTTCCACGACTCCTCCGCCCAGAACACGGTCGCATTCGGCGTCACCGGTCGAAAGACGCGGCGGCACTTCCATCGCCCGATCAGTGAGGGCTACCGGTTCCGTACCCGATGCAAACGCGGCCCGAAGATGCGGGCCGGTTTCGACTACCGGTTCCTCAACCAGCGTGTTCCAATCGCCGCAGTCCGCGCAACGCCCCGCCCACCGGGGTGATACGGCGCCGCATTGCTGGCATATATAGGCTGTTTTTGCCTTTGTCATTTTCACCATTCCCGGCGAACTACGCCGGTTGAATGCTACCTTAGCGAAACCCTCATTTCAAGCCCTTATAAGATATTTGCGAAATGACGCAATCGGATGAAGAACCAAAACGGAGTCGCTTTTCGGGTCTATGAAAAGCGTGTCTATCCCGGTTTTTCGCATATTTCAAATGGCCGTCGGCAATGAATCCTTACCGGACGGCCTATTTCGCAAATACCTCCCCATAAGTAGTAGTCATTCCATAAGATGGAAATGAAATACCCGGCGTCGGGGACATTCCGGGGAGATTGAACAAGGTTCGCATTTTATGCTAGAATTCTTTCTGTTCATCGTGAAACGCGTTTCCATGAAGTGGGTCCGAACCCACTTTTTTTATTGCGTGGAGGGTAATGTATCCGGAACAAGGCGACACGATAAGGCGCACATGGGAGACATTGGAGTCTCCGCTGGGCACATTGGGTTATGAACTCATTGAAGTGGAATACGGTCGCGAAAATGCCTCGTGGGTGCTTCGTCTGTTCATAGACAAACCCGGCGGCGTCACGTTGGACGACTGTCAATCGGCCTCGCGCGCGGCCAGCATATTGCTGGATGCCGCGGATTTTATTGACGGGCAGTACATGCTCGAAATGTCGTCGCCGGGCTTCGATCGCCCCCTGCGGAAGCCCGGTGATTTCGAGCGTTTCGCGGGCGAACGGGTCCGTATCGCAGCGAGGACGCCCGTTGCGGGCCGCAAGCAGTTCAAAGGCGTCCTGCGTGGTGTGCAGGACGGACTGGTGTCGGTTGATTGCGGCGGCGCCGTCTGTACGATACATTTGGAGAATATAAAAAAGGCCCGGCTGGACCGATAAAGGGCCTGGATTCGAGGAATTCGACGTGGACGCGAATCTCAAAGTGATTCTGCAGCAACTGGAAGCGGAAAAAAACATTGATCGGGCGACGCTGATCGAAGCGATCAGGAGCGCAATCGAGACTTCTGCCCGCAAAGGATTTGTGCATCCGGCCAATGTGACCGTCGAGGTAGATCCGCAAACGCTGGCGTTCAAGGTGTTCGAAATCCGGGAAGTGGTTGAAAAAGTCACCGATCCGGCCCAGCAAATCGCCTTGGCGGACGCGTTGGAACTCAATTCAGACGTGGTCATCGGCAACCGGCTGAAAGTCCCCACCGAGCCCAAGGATTTCGGACGTATCGCCGCCCAGACCGCCAAGCAGGTAATCATCCAGCGAATCAAAGATGCTGAACGTGAAAACGTTTTCGTCGAGTTCAAGCAGCGCCGGGGCGAACTGATCACCGGCATTGTCAAACGGATAAGCCACGGCAATATTTTTGTTTCGATCGGCAAGGCGGAGGCGATTCTTCCCTACCGGGAACAATCCCCGCGTGAAAATTACAAACCCGGCGACCGCATCCGCGCCTATGTAACGGAAGTCGAAAAAGGGGCCCGTGGCGCGGCGATCGTTCTTTCGCGCACTTCCCCCGAATTGGTGCGCGCCCTATTCGAACTGGAAGTCCCCGAAATTTATGACGGCACCATCGCAATCAAGGCTATCGCACGGGAAGCGGGAAGCCGAACGAAGGTGGCCGTGCAGTCCAAGGACCCCAACGTGGACGCCGTCGGCGCCTGCGTGGGCATGAAGGGTTCGCGCGTGCGGGCCGTAGTGGAGGAATTGGCGGGCGAAAAAATTGATATCGTGCGTTGGAGCGACAATCCGGTCGAGTTATGCACTAACGCGCTCAATCCGGCGGATATCCTCAACATCATGGTGGATGAGGAAAGCCGGGGCATTCACGTAATTGTTCCCCATGACCAACTCTCGCTGGCCATCGGCAAGCGGGGACAAAATGCCCGGCTGGCCTCCCGGCTGATTGGATGGAATATAGACATCCGCAGCGATCAGGAGGGGACGGCCGAATCCGGTGATCCCGCCGGGGATACGCCGGAAAACACGGAAGATTCCCAGGAGGCCTGATTGCGATTGGAAACGACGCCAGGCGGTCCTTGGATGTGGCGGAGGTAGAAGTAAATGCAGAAAATAGCCAGTCTGGCAAAAAGGCTGGACATGACCGCCGAGGAAGCCCTCGAAACGCTGCGGTACATGCTTTTCGATGTTGAAGACATCGAATCCGAAATCTCCGATGAAGCGTGCGATCTCCTTATAGAAGTCGAGGAGGATCCCGCGGTCAAGGACCGCGTGCGGGAAGGCAAACTCAAAGAACGCGCCAAAGCCGAGGAATCCGCGCGAAAAGCCGAGGCCCGTCGAAAAGCCGCAGAAAAACGCAAAGCGGCCCAAGCCAAAAAACAGGCTGAGGAAGAGGCCCGGCTTCGAACTGAAGAAGAGGCCCGGCGCGAAGCCGAAAAAACCTCCGAACCGCCCCCGGCGCCTTTGGAAGAAACCGCGCCGGCGCCCGAACCCGCGCCGGTAGACGCGCCGGTCGCGCTGGTCGAAGCCGAACCGGAACCCGCGCCCAAGAAACCCGCCCCCAAGAAGCATGTCGCGGAGATTATGCCCGAAGAAAAACCGAAGGCGCCCGCGATTATTATCGGTAGCGCCATTGAACACGAATCCCATGTCGTGGAAGTCGTCCGGGCCGACGGCACGCGCGTGGAAGGCCCGGATGTGGCCGTCATCGAAACGGAACATACGCCGCCGATCGTTATTCCGGAAGAGGAAGAAGAGACCGGCCTGCTAGCCGAAGCCCAACGCCGCCAGGAAGAGGACGAGCGCCGCCGGGCCAAGTCCGGAGATCGTCCCCTGCCCAAACCCGACCCGGCCGTCGTAGCCGAGGTTATCCGCAAGGCGGAGGAGCGCCAGAAGGGCAAGCAGGAATCACGTGGTGAAAAACAGCCCCGGTCACATAAACAGGACAAGGGCCAGAAGCATGAGCGGAAGTATGCCGAGGATTCCGGCGAACGGCGAAGTACCGCCACCGGAAAGACCGCCCGCAAACGTCAGAAAAAGGCCGAACGGGCCCGCACGGAGGAAATGCGGCGGCGCGAGGCCGCCTCGGCTTTGCGCGAATACCAGGCCGCAGGCACGTTGGGCGTAATCAAGAAACGGCCTAAAAAACGCGCACAGGCCGGTGTGCCTACCGGCGCCGAACAGGAAACCGGGGAGCAACTGGTGCTCGAAGTTGAAGACAACATGACGGTCGAGCGTATGGCCGAATCCATGGGAATGGGCGTCAACGACCTGATCTTGGACCTCATGGATCTCAACATTCTGGCCAATAAAAACCAGGTGCTTTCATTTGACACCATGCGCGCGCTGGCCGAACGCCACGGATTTGAAATCGAGGCCGTCATACCGGAAGAAACCGCCGTGCTTGAAGAAGAACCGGATGAACCGGGCGATCTGGTTCGCCGGGCGCCGGTCGTTACCGTGATGGGCCATGTGGATCACGGCAAAACAACGCTGCTCGATGCGGTTCGATCGGCGAACGTGGCGGAGAGCGAGGCCGGCGGAATTACGCAACATATCGCGGCCTACGACGTGCCTATCAAGGAAGGCCGCGTGGTCTTTCTCGACACGCCGGGCCACGAGGCATTTACCCAAATGCGCGCGCGCGGCGCCAAGGTCACCGATGTGGTCGTGCTGGTCGTGGCGGCGGACGATGGCGTCATGCCGCAAACCATCGAAGCGATCGATCATGCCAAGGCCGCGGAAGTGCCTATCGTCGTCGCCATCAACAAATGCGACAAACCCGACGCCCAGCCGGATCGTATCCGCCAGGAATTGACCCAATACGGCCTGCTCGACCAGCAATGGGGCGGGAAAACCATCATGCACAATATTTCCGCCAAATCCAAGCAGGGCGTGGATGAGTTGATGGAACTCCTCTGGCTCGAAGCGGAATTGCTGGAACTTAAGGCCAATCCCAACAAGCGCGCCCGCGGCGCCGTCATCGAGTCCGAAATCACCCGCGGCATGGGCCCCGTGGCATGGGTACTGGTGCAGAACGGCACATTGCGCGTCGGGGATGTGTTTCTGGCTGGCGAAAGTTACGGGCGCGTCCGAACGCTGGCCAACGCCCGCGGCGAACACATCCAGGAGGCCGGGCCGTCCACACCGGTCGTGGTGACCGGATTCAACGCGCCGCCGGAAGCGGGCACTTCCTTCGTGGTAGTCAAGGAAGAGCGCATCGCGCGGGCCATCGCGGAAAAACGCGCCGAACTCAGCCGGCAAAAACAAGGTCCTGCTGTACGGCATATCACGCTTGAAGATTTCCATGAGCGGATGATGGCCGGTGAGAAAAAGCAGTTGAACATTGTCTTGAAGGCCGATGTTCAGGGATCGGTGGACGTGCTTCAGAGCAGCCTGGCCAAACTCGGAAACGAAAATGTCCAAATCGCCTTCGTCCATTCCGGCGTGGGCGGGATCAATGAATCCGACGTCATGCTCGCCAGCGCCAGCGATGCGGTCATCATCGGATTCCACGTCACCGCCAGCGCAAAGGTCAAAAAGATAGCCGAACAGGAAGGGGTGGACATCCGCACCTACCGTGTCATCTACGAAGCCACGGCGGATGTTCACGCCGCGCTGGAAGGCATGCTCGCGCCCGAAATGCGCGAATCCATCGCGGGACACGCCGAAATTCGCGAAGTGTTCCGCAGCTCCGCGCTGGGCAATATCGCCGGCTGTTATGTGACGGACGGCGAAGTGTTCCGTGCGGCGCCGGCCCGGTTGTTGCGCGATAACGTGGTGATTTACGAAGGCAAATTGCATTCGTTGCGCCGGCAAAAAGACGATGTCCGCGCTGTCGCCGCAGGACTGGAATGCGGCATCAAACTGGAAAATTTCGATGACATCAAAGTGGGCGACGTAATCGAGGTTTTCCGTGTAGAATCCGTCGCCCAGGTGCTGGCCTAGCGCCCCCGGCGCTTCGGCGAGGACGCCCCCATGACCATTGGCGTCTTGCAGATGGACTTTCTGGTTTCTGGATCGCGATCGCTCAAGGATAAGCGCCGTGTCGTCAAGGGCCTCAAGGATTCACTGCGCGCCCGGTTCAATTGTTCCATCGCCGAGACCGAGTACCAAGATCTCTGGCAACGCGCGCGCCTCGTTGCCTGTGTCGTGTCGGCGGATAGCCGGTTCGCCAACGAACAACTGAACGAAATTGTCCGGTTCGCCGCGAATAAATCCGGCGCGGAAATGGTTGATTATCAGATTGAGATGTTATGAAGCAGACTAGACCGAAGCCAGGAACCGGTTATCCGGCGGAGATGTCCGATTGTGGATTCGCCCATTTCGTATCCCGAATCGCGAATCTGGCTGCCGGCCCGCTTGCCCAACACGGTTTTCAATTTTTCGTTGGTTTCTTTGTTCGCGGCTTCTGTACACGAGGCGTGGAATTTGCCAACAAACAAATCATACCCTTGATTATGCATCGCGGCGGGGCCGTTTTATAGGAGTTGTCAGAATGCGTGCTAAAGGACGGCCGCAACGAGTCGGCGAGATGGTCCGCGAGGAAATCGCGCGGCTGTTGATAGATGGCGTAAAAGATCCCCGTATCGGTTTTGTGTCGGTCATGTCCGCGCGCATGTCGCCGGATTTGAAATACGCAAACGTTTACGTCAGCCTCTTTGGTTCGGAAAGCGAACGGAAAAGTTCGTTCGCGGGACTTCGCAACGCCGCCCGTTGGCTGCGCGGTGAAGTCACACGCAACCTCGGACTGCGTTTCGCGCCGGAAATTCGTTTCTTCCCGGATGACAGTCTGGATCGGGTCTTTCATCTTGAAGAAGTATTCAAAGAGATTCATGAACAGGAGGAGCACCGGAAGGGAACGGAACAGTCTGAAGTTCCTGGAGACACAACCCATGGATCGGCCTGATCTCGCCTCCATTGCCGCCCGTTTGCGCGGCCATACCTCTTTTCTGATTGCAACCCACACGAACCCGGACGGAGACGCCATCGGCAGCATGCTCGGAATGATGCACTTGCTTCGCGCCCTCGGCAAAACGAATATCGCATGCATAAACGACGATCCCGTGCCACGTGTTTACGCATGGCTTCCCGGCGCATCGGAAATCCGGCCAAGCCATGTTCCCTTAGCCGGATTCACCCCTGATGCGGTCATCCTGGTGGACGCGGGTAAAAAGGATCGCGCAGGACACGCCGCCGAATGTTTTCCGGCCGGTGTTCCCCTATACGTCCTGGATCACCATCTCGAGGAAAGACCCGACGGGGATTTCCGCTGCATCAATCCCTCGTACAGCGCCACGGGCGAACTGATCTGCGAGTTGTTTCAGGCCGCCGGCCTTCCCGTCCACAAACCGGCCGCCGAATGTTTGTACACGGCCATCGCTACGGATACCGGCGGATTCCGCTTCTCCAACACCACACCGCGCACACACCGAATCGCGGCAATGCTGCTGGAGGCCGGCGTTGACGCGGCCGTCATTTCGTCGCGTGTATTCGATTCCATCTCGAAAGGGAAAATCGAACTGATCCGGCGTGCCTTGGACCGCATGCAAATGGAAGCGGACGGACGCATTGCTCACACTTTCATCACGGCCCGGGATATGGATGAGGCGCGCGCCAAGGTCGAAGATCTCGACAACATTATCAACTTCGCGCGAAACATCGAAGGGGTCGAAGTGGGCATTTTGTTCCGTGAAACGGCGCCGGATACGACCAAAGTCAGCATGCGATCAAGCGATTCCTTCAATTCCGCGTCCTTCTTGGCCCCCTATGGCGGCGGCGGCCACAAGGCGGCGGCGGGCGGAACCCTCAAGGGTACGCTGGACGCCATTCGCGCAGAGATTGTCAATAAAACAATCGCTTCGCTGGGAGAAACCAAATGAACGGCCTTTTATTGGTGGACAAACCTTCAGGTATTACGTCGCACGATGTAGTGGATTGCATCCGGCGCGCGGCCGGCATGCGGCGCATCGGCCACACCGGCACCCTCGATCCCGCCGCGACAGGCCTGCTGGTATTGTGTCTGGGCGCCGCGACACGGCTTTCGGAACATCTGACCAGTCTCGACAAGGTGTATGAAGGCGCCATGCGCCTCGGCGTCGAAACCGATTCCTACGATATGGATGGAAAAATCGTGGCGGAACGGGAAGTGCCTGAGTTGACCCTCGAGGCCTTGCAAAATACCTGTAACCGTTTTGTCGGCGAGATCCTTCAAGTACCGCCGATGGTCAGCGCCGTCAAAATCGGAGGCGAACGGCTCTACAAACGCGCGCGGCAAGGCGAAACGGTCGAACGCGAACCCCGCCGCGTAACCGTGCGCGAGTTCACCGTTCTCCGTTATGAGCCGCCGGAGGTATTCATCCGCGTGTGCTGCACGCGTGGAACCTATGTGCGAAGCCTGTGCCACGATGCTGGCAAACTGATCGGATGCGGCGCAACGCTGGCCTCCCTGCGCCGGACACGTGTCGGCAACCACTCGGTCGAGGACGCTTGGCCCGTGGACTCATTTACAAGCCGTGAAGCAGTGGCATCCCGCCTGTTGCCCATGGATTCGGCCCTCGATCTGCCCATCGTGACCGTGCGCCCGACCGGGCGATCGCTGGCGGCCACCGGTGGGCTGCTGGGTCCTGCCGATTTGATCGAGCCGCCTCCCCCAAAAGAAGGCTGGGTACAGATCAAACTGGCCTCCGGACGCCTGATCGCGCTCGGACAGGCCCAGCAAACCCCCGCGGGCATGCGTATTCATGCCAAGCGCGTTTTGATTGAGTAATTCCATTGGTTATCATTTTCCGCGCCCTCCGTAAAAAGGCGCAAACCCTGACATCATATCCATGACTGAGAGATTATGCATCAATGACAAAATCCGTGGCGCAGACTGTCAAGTCTGTGCAGGCATACCGAAAAAAGCCCCTTTTACGCAGACTGGAGAGTCTTCGCTGGAGTTTGTATGTTTTTTCGAAGTGATTTTACGCAATGTGTAAATCATCGCCCTGAAGACTGGAGATAAAACACACGGCATTGTCTGATTCATTGCCCTCAAAGGGCTGAACATAAAAGCCCAGGGCAGAGCGGCGGGCTGAAAGCCCAAAGCGCCGCCCTGGGAACAGGCGGAGCATCAACGAGAAATAACGTCTCAGGACGAGTTTCGATTGTTTCTGAATCGGTATGAGGTCGAATATGACGAGCGTTACCTGTGGGTTTGACATGTTGTCACGCCCTTTCAGGGCTCACAATGATTGCGCAACGTCCGAGTCCCAGGGCGTTGCCCTGGGCTTTCATGTTTACGGCTTTTCAGGCCAAAATGTAGAAACTTCAAACGCAGACTGGACTGTCTGCGCCACGCGGCTGTTTTTTTCACAGGTTTTGAAAGTTTGTGAATCCATGACGAAATCCGTGGGCCGCACAAGCCATCGCGTGCTGTATGCCCGTTATTCAGAGCATCTCTTTTGTCGTTTGCCACGCGGACATTATATCTCATGAGAATCATCGAAGATATATCCACGTTCAACGAAACGTTCCCGCATCTCGTGCTGACGATCGGCAGTTTTGACGGTGTCCATAAGGGGCACCGCCGTGTCCTGGCGGAAGTTTTGTCACGGGCGCGCGCGCAACACGGAACGGCCGCCGTGTTGACCGTCAGCCCGCATCCGCGTGAATTCTTCTCACCGGCCCATGCGCCGAATCTGCTTACGAACAACCGTAAAAAATACGAATTGCTGGCCGAAGCCGGAATGGATGTGGTCTTTGTCTTGCGCTTCGATGAGACGCTGGCCTCCATGGACCGGGAAACCTTCGTCGCCCGCATCATCCACGGGCTTTGCCACGCGCGCGAAGTCGTGGTGGGCCATGATTTTGCTTTTGGCCGCGACGCGACGGGCAATTATGCCTTTCTCGCAACGGCCGGCCCGGCATACGGTTTCACGGCATGCGAAATTCCCCCGCTCATGATTGACGGCGAGCGCGTCAGCAGCACGGCCATTCGCGAACGCGTACTCGAAGGCGATCTCGAGGAGGCCGAAATCCTGCTCGGAAGAAAATATTCTATCGCGGGCGAGGTCGTAACAGGCCGTGGCATCGGCCGGACGCTCGGTTTTCCAACCGCCAACGTCAAACCCCTGCATACGGCCATCCCGGCACAAGGAGTGTATGCCGCCGAAGTACTTGTGGAAGGACGGCGGCATCCGGCTGCCGTAAATGTCGGCGTGGCGCCGACCATCCAGCACGACGAAACCGTCATCGAAGCCTTTTTACTAGATTTCGAGGGTGACCTGCACGGAAAACCGATTGAAATCGTCTTTCATAAACGCATCCGTCCTGAAAAGAAATTCGCGTCCCATGATGAATTGATCGCCGCTATTGCGCAAGACGTCCAAACCATTGACGCCTTTTTCCGGTCAAACCGGTATGGAGAAATCCCGAATCGAGGGAACCCGCCGGCATCAAATGGGTTATAGTACCCGATCCGCCTTGTGCGGCCGAATGGAATATGAAGTGAGCAGTCTTACGAAAAAGACCCTGAGCATGGGCATTCCTATCCTCCCGGGCGATGGGGGAAAACACGTCCGTGTTTATTGGCGCGCCGGGATCGCCGCGCTATTCATGTTGATCTTGGCGGCTTGTTCCACAACCCGGTATCGCGAAGCGGCTGACCGCGAAACCTACCAGGCAATCAAAGCCAAAAGCGTAGGCGTTCCGGGCATGGATCCCGCCTTCACGATTGAAGAATCGCCTATGCCTTCGCTGGACGATCTTCCGATAGCGGGAGGTCCGCCGGAATTTCTCGGCGAAGCGGCGGAATCTGAAAAAGGCGCCCATATCGTTTCGCTGGAAAAGGCTTTGGAATTGGCCGTCCAGCACAACCGTTCTTACCAGGCGCAAAAAGAATCCGTTTATTTGAATGCGCTCGGCCTGACGTTGGATCGCCATCGCTATACACCGATTTTCTCCGCAACCGGCGGAGGGGATTATTCCCATACCACCCGGAACGTGGCCAAATCGGCGGACCCGGCGCTCAAACAGGCCTTCAGCGAAGCGCCGGACATGATGGAACGCATCAGCGAAATGACGGGAACGCCCGCCCATCTGCTCAAGTCGTATGCCGCCCTTGTTGCGAAAACGCCGGATATTGCGGGGATCAAGGCCGGTTCGATATCCGTGGCCGGCGAGGACAGCGTATCGGCACGGGGACAAGCGGGCGTTGATCTCCTGCTCAAAGGCGGCGGCCGGATCGCGATTGACCTTACCACGAATTTTCTTCGCTTTCTTACGGGCGACTCACGCCTAAGCGCCACGTCGGCGCTGGCCGGTTCCATTACCCAGCCGCTTCTGCGTGGCGCAGGACGGAAAATCGCCGCGGAAAACCTGACGCAGGCCGAACGCGATCTTCTGTACGCCTTGCGCGATTTTACCCGCTATCGCCAGCAGTTTTCGGTGGAAATTTGCTCCGATTATTACGGCGTTCTGCAAGATCGCGACACCGCGAGAAACAACTGGCAAAGTTACCAGAGTTTCAAGAAAAACGCCGAACGCGAACATGCGCTCGAAGCCGAAGGCAAACGAAAACAGTCCGACGTGCGCCGCCTCGATCAAGCACAACTCAGCAATGAAAATAGTTGGGTTTCCTCGATCCGTCGCTACCGGCAGCGGCTGGATTCGTTCAAGATCAAGATGGGACTTTCCGCCGATGCCCCTATCATACTCGACGACCATGAATTGGACAGCCTAAGAGAATCCGGCATCATCCATCCGAATATTACACCCGAGGACGCCGCCAAGGTAGCCGCCGCCAGCCGGCTCGATTTGTATACGCAACGCGATCGCTTCGAGGATGCCGAGAGAAAAGTGAAGATTGCCCAAAACGCATTCCTGCCAAAACTCGATGCCCGGTTCGACATTACAGTGCCCGGCCAGCCCGGTACGCACCCGCAGCATTTCGACCCGGAGCGAGTACGCTGGAACGCCGGTTTGGACACGGATCTAATCCTTGACCGGAAACCGGAACGCAACAATTACCGCGCCGCCCTCATCGCCTATGAACGCGCCCGGCGCAATCTCGAACTGGCGGAAGACACGGTCACGCTCGAAGTGCGCGACTCGTGGCGCAATCTCGATCAGGCCAAGCGGGCCTACGAAATCGCCTGCCAGTCCGTCGAGTTGAACCAGAAGCGCGTCGAGGAACAAGAACTGCTCTCGGAATTGGGCCGCGCCACGGCCCAGAATCGCGTGGATGCCCAAAACGACCTGACCGCCGCCGAAAATAACCGAACCGCCGCCTTGGTCGCCCACACCGTGGCGCGCCTGCAATTTTGGCGCGACATGGGCATCCTGTTCATCAAGGAAAATGGACAATGGGAGGAAGTCACCGATGTCCCCAAACCCTGACGCCGCGCCCCCTGCGCGCCGGAAACGCTGGTTACGTTGGGCAATCGTTGTTTGCGTAGTAGCCGTTGCGGGATACGCGCTGTTTCCCCGCCGCGCCTCCGTCATGTCTTCGGGAACGACGGCCATCGTCAAACGAGGGCCTCTGGCCATCACCGTCGTCGAAGGCGGCAGCGTCGCGGCGCTCGAATCACAGGACATCAAGTGCGAGGTCCAAGGCCAAACCAAGATCCTCAGTATCGTCGAAGAAGGCTATTACGTCACGCAGGAAGACGTGGACAACGGAAAAATCCTGGTCGAGTTCGATTCAAAGGAGTTGATGGACAAACAGACCGCGAAAGAACTCGACTTTCAGAATGCGGCATCGGCCCTGGCGGGCGCCGTGGCGGATTACGAAATTCAAATCAACCAGAACCGCAGCGATCTGGCTGCGGCCGAACTGGCGGTGAAGTTCGCCCGAATGGATTTCGAGAAATACGTCGGCGCCCAAATTGCCACCGAGATTCTTTCGCGCTACGGATTGCTGGAACATGAGAAGAAAATCGAGGAAGGGAAAAAATTGGCTCTCGACGTGGCGTTCATCGAGAATCTCGATTTAACCTTGCTTGGACCGGCCGGGCCGAATGGGACAAGCAGGGCAGGAAACGGATCCGATACGCCCGCCAATGAAACAACGGGAACGGAACCGGCTCCCGCGCCCCTCGCAACAGAAACACCAACGCCTGCACAATTCCGAATGCCGGACGAAATAGACATTCCCATGCCGGACGTGGACTTTTCGGTCTATGCGGACCCCGAAAAACTGGGCGATGGCGCGGCGCAGCAGAAACTGCGCACGCTGCAAGACGCCGTGCTCATGAATAAAAAAGAACTCAGCCTGTCGCAAACCCAACTGGAAGGAACCGAGCGGCTCGCCAAACGGGAATTCGTCACTAAAAACGATCTCGATACCGAGCGCCTCAAAGTCGAACGTAACGAGGTCAGCCTCAAGTCCGCCGAAGTCAGCCTCGAACTGTACATCAAATATGAATTTCCCAAAGAAACCCAAAAAGCCCTGTCGGACTATGTCGAAGCCTTGCGCAAATACCAGCGCGCGCTCAAACTGGCCATTTCCAAACTGGCCCAATCCAACGCCCGCCGCAAGTCCGCCGAGGCCACCTACACGCTGCAAACCAAAAAACGCAACGAAATCCAGGAACAACTCAACAAGTGCAAGGTGCGCGCGGAACGCATGGGGCTGGTCGTCTACGGCGGGGATGAAAACAACTGGCGCGGCGACGACCGTATTCAGGAGGGATCCATCGTCCGCGAACGCCAGCAAATCATCACCATCCCGGACATGAACCAAATGGGCGTTAAGGTCAAAATCCACGAAGGGTATATCAAGAGCATTCAGAAGGGTCAGAAGGCGCGTATCCGGGTGGACGCCTATCCCGGCGAAGAACTGGAGGGCGAAGTCGTCAAAGTCGGCATTCTGCCCGATGCGCAGAATCGCTGGATGAATCCCGATCTCAAAGTCTACGAAGTCCGCGTAAGCATCCCCGGACGGCGCGAATGGCTTCGTCCCGGATTGAGCGCACAAGTGGAAATCCTGGTCAAGGAAATTCCCAACGTCCTGTATGTTCCCATTCAGGCCGTAACCCCCATGGACGGCGAACGGTTCTGTTACGTGGCCGGACTGGCTTCAACTGAAAAACGGCGGGTCGAGGTCGGTGAATTCAACAATGAATTCATCGAAATCAAGAAGGGCCTGAACGAGGGCGAAAAGGTTTTGTTGCGCGCTCCCATTGAACCCCAGGCCCTGGATCGCGATGCCGCCACACGCACGGAGAAAAAAGAATCCGGCAAGGAACGAAAACGGAAACGATCCGAGGAACCGTTGCCCGATCAAGAAGAAACAAAACCGGCCGCCAACAAGCCGGCCGAGATGCCCGGCCAAGCCAATCCGCCACACCCATCCCCCACGCCCCCCGAATCCGCGGCACGGCCGAAAAAAGAGAAACCGGCCTGATGGAAACGCCGGCCTCCACAGCGTGCCCGCCGGTTGTGCGGTTGGAAAACGTCTGCAAGACCTACCAGATGGGCGCCGTGACCGTCCAAGCCCTTCGCGGAATCAGCCTTGATTTCGAGGAAGGCGAATACGTCAGCATCATGGGACCGTCAGGCTGCGGCAAGTCTACTTTGCTCAATCTGCTCGGATGCCTCGATCGCCCGACAGGAGGCCGCTACCTGCTGGGCAACGCCGACGTCTCGCAGTTGGATGACGATAATCTTTCCGAAATCCGCTGCCGCCGCCTGGGTTTCATTTTCCAGTCCTACAATCTGATCCCGCAACTTTCCGTCATCGAGAACATCTCCGTTCCGCTGTATTACCAGGGCCGCCCCGAACGGGAAAGTTTCGCCATCGCGAAGGAATTGGCGGCGCGTGTCGGCCTTTCCTCGCGCCTCGATCACAAGCCCTTCGAACTGTCCGGCGGCCAGCAGCAGCGTGTGGCCATCGCACGGGCGTTGGCCAACGATCCCCTGATTATTCTTGCGGACGAACCTACCGGCAATCTCGATTCGGTTTCGGGCCGTGAGATCCTGGAGGTATTCGACGAACTGCACAACCAGGGCAAGACGCTCATCATGGTCACTCACGATGATGCCATTGCCCATCGCACGACGCGGCTGGTCCGGCTGCGCGACGGATATGTGGAAGATGATATCCGGAATTGACCAGTCGTTTTTCGTTCCGGCCGGCGGCCTGCTGCTGCGCATGTCGCATCTCCAGCGCATTGTGCGTCTTGGCTTTCGCAGCCTGTGGCTGCACCGGCTTCGATCGCTCCTGACCGTGCTGGGCATCGTGTTCGGCGTTTGCTCGGTCATCGCGATGCTCGCGGTTGGTGAAGGCGCCAGCCACGAAGCCCAGGAACAGATTCGGCGCCTTGGCAGCAACAATATCATCGTGCGAAGCCTCAAGCCGCCCGAAGAACAGAAAACCTCCACCAACCGCAGTTATGTCGCCGAGTACGGCCTTACCTACGACGACATTTCCTGTATCCGCGCCACCATCCCCGGCGTTACGGTTATCATGCCGGGCCGCATCATGCGATCCTACGTCTACCGGCTCGGACGCCGTGTGGACGCGGACGTGGTCGGCACTGTCTCCTGGTATCCCGAAATGCACGATCACCGCGTCGCCCAAGGACGCTTCTTCACCCAAGAGGAATTTGACTCCTCCCGGAACGTTTGCGTAATCGGTTCCCGGATGGCCGAAATCCTGTTTCCGATAGACGTTCCCATGGGACACACCGTGCGCATCGGCGGAGACTATTACCGCGTTATCGGCGTCATGCAGCCCGAAGCCAAATCCGCCGAAAACGCCTCCCCGGACATATCCGCTGCGGAGAGTTCCTCTCAGGCAATGGCCGTTGATCGCATGTTCATTCCCTTGACCACGGCCAAGACATGGTTCGGCGAGGTTCTCATCAAGCGCCGCAGCGGCAGTTTCGAGGCGGAATCCGTCGAACTGCACGAGGCAACCATCCGCGTGGACCGGCAGGACGACGTGTTGGAAACGGCGGCTATCATTTCCGACATTCTGGCGCGGCTGCACAAGAAAAAGGATTATGAACTCATCGTGCCGCTGCGCCTATTGCAGCAAGCCGAACGGACCAAGCAGATTTTCAACATCGTGCTCGGCTCCATTGCCGCCATATCCCTGTTGGTCGGCGGCATCGGCATCATGAACATCATGCTCGCCAGCGTCACCGAACGCACCCGCGAAATCGGCATCCGCCGCGCCCTCGGCGCCAAACGGCGCGACATTGTCGTGCAGTTCCTGATTGAAACCGTCATCCTGAGCGGCGCCGGCGGCGCCATCGGTGTCGCGCTCGGCGTGTCCATCCCCTTCGCTATCGCCTACTTCGCCGATATGGTCACCATCGTCACCTTCTGGTCGCCCCTGATCGCCTTCTCCATATCGGCCCTCGTCGGCGTCGTCTTCGGCATCTACCCCGCCTTTCGCGCCGCCAACATGGATCCTGTCGAAGCCCTCCGGCACGAATGACCCTGAAAACGCCCGTTGAACGCGGCTCCTTTGCCCAGAAGACGGACGAGGTGGACTTTGTGGACGGAGTGGACTTCACCCGGAAGATAAGGGCAATGACCCTGGATTCGGCAGTCAGGATGTCGTGGACCTTGTGGACGCGGTGGACTTCACCCGCAAAGAGATTGGTTTACTTGTCCATTTCGTCCACAAGGTCCACGGCGTCCTCCGCTTGCACACGGGACTCGAAATTCAATTGCCGAATCCTGGATGACGAAATCCGTGGCGCAGACTGTCGAGTCTGCGCTTATCTACAAAAAAGTCCCTGTTGCGCAGACTGGACAGTCTGCGCCACGTGGCAGGGCTTTTTTCATACGTTTGCAGAGACATCTATTCCAAACCCACCCATTGCCTGGTTTCGGCGGTTGCTCCGGATTTGCGTTTACCCTAAAATCGGCAGTTGAATGCGGCTCTTTCGATCAAACCATGGACGAGATGGACGTTGTGGACCCAGTGGACTTCACCCGAAAGGGGATTGATTTTCTTGTCCATTTCGTCCACAAGGTCCACGACGTCCAGAGGATAGCACATAGAATCCGATCTTGACTGCCGAATCCCGGTTTACAAGACTTCCACGAGATTCGGACGCTTCTCTCTTTCGTCTTGCGGCTACCCGATGGCATTCAAGATGACCCCGGCAAGATTCACGATGTCCACATCGTCCATGACCGGGAACCACCGGATTCGGGACTCATGACGGAACCAGGAGATCTGTCGCTTGGCGTAATGCCGGGTGTTTCGTTTGATGATCGCGACGGCTTCTTCCAACGAGATATCGCCAAGGAGATGAGAAGCCAGTTCACGATAGCCGAGACAGCGCAGCCGTTCGATATGCGGATGATACCCGCGATCGAGCAACGCCCGGACTTCTTCGACAAATCCACCGGCGATCATGGCATCCACGCGGGCGTCTATGCGGGCGTACAACGCATCGCGCGGAAGGTCCGGCGCCACCCAGACGGCATCGATCGGTTCTCGATGCTCACGGTGTTCACGATGTAATTCAGACAGGGAGCGCCCCGATACCTCAAAGACTTCGAGCGCGCGCACGATTCGCCGGAGATCGTTCGCGCCGATGATGGCAGCGTACCCGGCATCCACAGACTGCAATCGTTCATACAGCGCCGCCACGCCGTGTGTCCGCGCTTCGGCATGCAGACGCGAACGGATGGATTCATTCTTGGGGGGGCCATCAAAGAGGCCGTCACACAGCGCCCGCAGATAGAGTCCCGATCCCCCGACGACCACCGCCGGCAGGCCGCGGTCGTTGAGGCTACGCACCACATCCCGCGCAAGAATCTCGAACGCTCCCGCGGAAAAATCCTCCGACGGATCCAGAAAACCGACGAAATGGTGGCGTACCCGCGCCTGTTCCTCCGCCGTAGGCGCCGCCGTGCCAATGGCCATGCCACGGTAGAATTGCATCGAGTCGGCGCTGATGATTTCGGAACCGAGGCATTGCGCCAGTTCAATAGCCAGCGCCGTCTTCCCGGAAGCCGTTGGCCCCGCTATGACGATGGCCTGTAAAGAAGAACGGAGCGCGGTTTGGACAGGAATGGAAGGAGTGGACGAAGTGGACAGACAACCGGGTTCATCGTTCATTCTTCAACCAGTTCCTCACGGCCGCCGCCGGAAACTTTTTTCCATTTGGATCTGGGTCAATTCCGTGATAATGGGGCGTCCGTGGGGACAGGTATAGGGCGGGCGCAGACGGCGGAAACCTTCGAGCAAGCCCCGTCGTTCTTCGGGCGTAAGACGGTCCCCGGCCTTCACGGAACCGCGGCAGGCTTCAACGGCGAGACGAAGCAGATCCGGAACAAGTGTATCCTTGTCAAACAAGTCGCCCTGCGAAAGTTCGTCGAGCACGCGATAGATGATATCCGGCACCCGGGATTCGTCGTACAGCGTACAGACCGCCGTCACCTGGAACGTGTTGCCGCCGAAGGGTTCGAGTTCAATGCCGAGTTTTGCGAACAGGGCCGTGTTCGATTCAAGCAGTTTTACGTGCGACGGCGGGACATCCACCAGCAGCGGGACCGCCAGTTGTTGCGAAGCGTATTCGTGATCTTCGAGATCCGCGCAAAGCATGTCGTAGGTCAGCCGCTCATGAAGGGCATGCTGGTCAATAATCAGGAGACGATCCTCGGCAGGCACAATGAGATAGGTGTCGAAAATCTGCAAGGGCGCCTCGGCAAGCATACCGATAGGCTCGTAGAATGCCTCCGGCGACATGTCTTCGGTTTCCGCGTCGCCATAGATCCCGGCCAGTTGCGGCTGCACCGGACGCGCCGGCGGCGTTGTTGACGGCGCCGCGGGAACAATGTCCGAACCGGCGTTCCTTCCGGCCGGGGGTACGGCGCCGCCGGTAATAAGCGGTTCGGTTATTTCCAAGGCGGAAGACGGTGTTTCCCTTTTCCCCGCGGGCGCTCCGGATCCAGGAACAGTCGGAATGCCGCCCTCATCGCTGCGTATCCATTCGCCGGTATCCAAGGAAGGCCGGCGCGTCTCGCGAGGAGCCTCAACCGATTCGAGCCGGTGACGCACGATATCACGTATGGCATCGCGCACCACGCGTTCGTCACGGAACCGTACCTCACGTTTCGTCGGGTGGATATTGACGTCCACGAATCGCGGGTGTGTTTCGAGCAGGATGATGGCGACGGGATGCCGGCCGACCGTCAACAGACCCCGGTATCCCTCTTCAAGGCCGTATTGGAGCGACCGGTTGGCCACGGGCCGCCGGTTGATGAAAAAGAACTGGTGCGACCGCTGGGATCGTGAAAGGGCCGGCGAACCGATCAGTCCGTGGAAGCGGAACCCCGCCTGTTCACCTTCGAGATCGAGCATATCCTTGGCAAAACCAAGGCCCCAGATCAGCGCCGCACGCTCGCGCAGGGTGGCTCTTTCGGGAATGTCGAGCAAAGGTTTGTCGTTGTGAAAAAATTGGAAGCCCACGCCAATCTGCGCCAGCGCGTGACGTTGAACGCAGTCTATACAGTGGCTCAGTTCGGTTGTAATGCCCTTCAGAAATTTCGCCCGAACCGGCGTATTGAAATACAACCGCCCTACCATCACGCGGGTACCCACAGGCGCCGCCACATGGGACACATCGCGCAGGACGCCGCCGTCCATCCGGATACGCGTGGCCGATTCATCCCGGGCCCGCCGCGTGGTCAGTTCAAAATGCGACACCGCCGCGATGCTTGCCAAGGCTTCTCCGCGAAACCCCAGCGTCTTGATCGCGTCAAGATCCTCGGCCTTCCGAATCTTGCTCGTCGCGTGCCGTTCGATGGCCAGCAACGCGTCCTGTTCCGACATGCCGTGGCCGTTATCCACGATCTCGATAGCACGCCGCCCCGCCGCGACAAGCCGCACCGAAATGCGCGTCGCATGCGCGTCCAGCGCATTTTCAACCAGTTCCTTGACCACTGACGCCGGGCGCTCGACAACTTCGCCCGCCGCAATTTTATTGGCCAATTCTTCCGGCAGCAGCCGCACCGGCGGTATGGATACTTCGGTACTCATGCCGTTTTCCGATCCCTCATGATCAGATTGTAGACCAATGCCGCGGACGCGGGCAAACCCTGCGGCTGGGCCAAAGCGTTCTACGACATTCACCGTGGACAAGACGGCCACCACGCCAGCGCCTTGCACAAAACCGCCAACAAATGCCCCAAAATCATCTACCGTATGATCGAAACCAGCCAGCCCTATGGCGGCCAACCAGGCGTCGAAAACCTACGAGGAGACGGCGAATCCCCCTCTCAGATTCGCAGAAGGGCCTGTGGAAAACGACACCAGAACATCATCCTGGATTCGGCAGTCAAGATCGGATTCTACGTGCTATCCTCTGGATGTCGTGGACCTTGTGGACGAAATGGACAAGAAAATCAATCCCCTTGCGGGTGAAGTCCACTGGGTCCACAATGTCCATCTCGTCCATGGTTTGGTCGAAAGAGCCGCGTTCAACTGCCGATTTTAGGATCATATCTCGAACATCGCAACAAAAGTCACGCCCTTCCGGGGCTTACGATGATTGTGCCATGTCTGTGTCCCAAGGCATTGCCTTAGGCTTTCAGGTTTACGGCCCTTCAGGCCAAAATGCACAATACAGGTTTATACAGGGGCAGCCTTCGTTTATCCCCTCGATTACGGCTCCATGCCGCGATTCCACGCGGCGTGCGCGGTTTCGACGAATGTCCGGATGTTCGCTTCGGGCGTATCGCGCGGAATCATTTCGCCGGAATTGAGGACGTGTCCGCCGTGGCGGCTGACGCGATTGATGATGCGTTCGACGGCGCGGCGGACATCGTCGGGCGTGCCGCGTTCCAGAATGGCCAGCGGATCGATATTGCCGGAAAGACATACGCGGTCCTTGACGATGTCTCGGGCGGTTTCGATGTCAATACCGGGGCCAACGCTGAGCATCGAAAATTCCGCATCGGCCTGAAGATCCACCATGGCGGGGTGCTCTTCGCTGGCGTGATAAATGACCAGTCCACCGGCCTCGCGATAACCGCATGAAACGCGGCGGGCCGGTTCCATCGCGAATGCGCGGTAGGTATCGGGTCCAATCAGATGGCCGCTCGCATTGCAGTCGCCGAACCAGATGGCGTCCGCGCCCGCATGCAATTGATCCAATCCGAAACGGAGTTGGTAATCTTCGAAAAACGCGATGGCTTCGCGCATGAATCCGGGATTTTCATAGACCATGGACAGGCATTCCGTCATCCCGAAGGCCAGGGTGGCGGAACTGAAGGGCGCAGCGGTGCGGCCCGTTACGCAAACGCTGTCGCCGAAATGGGCTTTGACAAGATGAAGGGCTTCGAGCAGGACTTCCATTCGTCCCTCGACATGATAACCGCGTTCGAGCAACGCATCGAGTGAAGCCGGCGTGGGTGAAAGATAGCCGCAGGTGGCGGGTAGGATATCGCCTTCTCCGCGCACTTTGACGCCGAGCGGTTCGAATTCGATACAGTCGTCCACTTGCAGCCATGCCCAGTCGTAATCGAATCGCTCAATGGCTTCAATCTGGACACGCGCCATTTCCGTCGCATCGCGGCAATAGCGGTCGTATCGGCTGCCGCATAGGCGGACGTCGAATTCTTCGCTGCACAGGAACACGGGCAGGCGGGCGGGAATCCCCAGCGTAACGGCACACCGCAAATCGTCCAAAACCCCGGCGTACGCCATAGGCTTGTTTTCATCCCCTTGGCCCGCGCAGAAATAAGAGGCTAGGCTTTTTTTTCGCGCTTGAAGACTTCGTCAATCAGGCCGTACTGCTTTGCCTCCTCGGCATCCATAAAGAAATCGCGGTCGCTGTCGCGTCGGATGACCTCGATAGGCTGTCCGGTATGCTTGACCAGAATCTCGTCCATGATTTGGCCGATTCGGATAATCTCGCGCGCCTGGATGTCAATGTCGGCGGCCTGGCCCTGGACGCCGGCGGTAAGTTGGTGCAGCAGAAAACGGCTGTACGGCAATGCAAACCGTTTGCCCGGTTCTCCGGCCGCCATCAGCACCGCCGCCATGCTCGCCGCCTGTCCGATGCAGATCGTGCAGACCGCCGGCTTGATGTATTGCATCGTGTCGTAAATCGCCAGTCCGGCCGTCACGCTGCCGCCCGGACTGTTAATATAGAGATTGATGTCCTTGTCGGGGTCCTCGGCTTCTAGAAACATCATCTGGCCGATGACGAAATTGGCCGCCTCGTCGGTAATCGGAAAACCGAGGAAAATGATCCGGTCGGCCAGGAGGCGCGAGTAGATATCGTACAGGCGTTCACCGCGCGCGGTTTGTTCGTAAATCGTAATGTTGCGGATATCGAGTCCGCCCGTCATATCCATGCGTCCCGGAAACGGCATGGCGGCCACCTATTCCCCGGCGCTTTCGTCAGCCGCACGATCGTCGGCCTTGTCGAATTCTTCCTGGGTCACTTCCTTGTCCGTAATGGCCGCGTGCTGCATGATGGCGGCGATCACCTTGTTGTGCAGAATGCGGCGCTCATAGGTGTTGCGATGCTGTTCCTCGCCCAGGTATTTCGCCACGGCTTCCATGCTCACACCCGACCGCTTCGACAAGTTTTCGGCCTCGGCCATAAAATCTTCGTCGGTGACTTCGATGCCTTCCGCCTCCGCGATTTCGTTCAGGACCGTCCAACTCTTGATGGCGTTCAACGCTTCTTCGCGCGCCTGGGTGCGCAATTCCTCGTCCCGCTCTTCGATTTTGGCCGCCGGCACATGCCGCGTGCGCAGATTGTTCACGCTGTCTTCGTAAAATTGCAGTGACATCTGTTCAATGAGCGATTTCGGGAGTTCAAACTTGCTTGCGTCAATAATGGCTTTGATAACGCGGCTTTCAGCGATTTCATTGCTCTCGGCCATCATGCGTTCCCGCAATTGATTCGCCAGCCGTTCTCGCAACACCGCCACATTCTCAAAACCGGCCTGTTTCGCGAAATCGTCGTTCAATTCGGGCATTTGCCGCCGCTTCAATTCGTTTAGGGTAATCTCGAACTGGGCCGTGCGTCCACGTAAATGTTCGGCGGGATAACTGTCCGGAAACGTCACGCGGCACGTCCGCGTATCGCCGCTTTTCGCGCCAAGCAGCACCTCTTCAAACTCCGGAAAGAAACGCTTCGACCCCAGAATATACGGATAATTTTCGGCGGCGCCGCCAGGGAACTCGGCCCCCTCTATCGTGCCCTTGAAACTGATAATGGCCTGATCGCCTTCCTGCGCTTCGACGCCCTCCGCCGATTCGAAAACGGAATAACGCGACTGAAGGTTTTTGACGGCGGCCTCGATGTCTTTCTCTTGGACGGTATAAATCGGGCGTTCGACCGCGATTCCGCGATATTTGCACAAATCAACCCGTGGTTCTACTTCGAATTTCAGCGTAAACGCGATGGGATCTTCCGGGTTGCGCTTATCGTTCTTTTCATAATCGAGGACTTCGGGAACGCCACGGGGCTTCAGGTCCTTTTCCTTGACGAGTTTCAAGACGGCGGCTTGAACCAATTTGCCTTCGACGTCACCGCGGACCGCCTTGGCGAATTTCCGCTCGATCAGTTTTCGCGGGGCGCGGCCCCGCCGGAATCCCGGCAATTCGGCCTCGTGCTGCAGTTTGCCGAAAGTGTCCGCAGACAATTTCGCTTCATTGGCGGGCGGGATCGTTACCTTGATCTCATACAGGCACTCACCCTTGTAATCAATCTCAAACGCAGGTTCTTCGACAAACTTGAATTCTTCCTCACCGCCGGCGTCCGGTTCGGCGGTTTCGGGAGATGCCGGTTTGGTTCCTTCATCCGCGACTGCTGTTGTGTCTTTGGTCTCGTTGTCTGTCATCGTTCCATTCACCTTAGCGTTGGTGGGCGAGGCGGGACTTGAACCCGCACATCTTGCGATACTGGATCCTAAGTCCAGCGCGTCTGCCAGTTCCGCCACTCGCCCGCTTCCGCGGGATACGGCCTCGAAGCCTGGCCCGCCACGGCGCGCAGCCCAAATAGATGCCGTCTACTGTGTCATACTTGCAACAAAAACGCACGCATTCTCACGTGCGCATGGTTCGATGGTGGGCCGCGCAGGAATCGAACCTGCGACCTTGTGATTAAGAGTCACCTGCTCTACCAACTGAGCTAGCGGCCCCAAATAAAAAATGGAGCGGGAGACGGGACTTGAACCCGCGACGTCAACCTTGGCAAGGTTGCACTCTACCACTGAGTTACTCCCGCTCAGATAAAATGATGTTACCATACGAAAAAGGTCATGTCAAGCAAACAATCGCGGCCGGGATAACCCCGTTTTTTTGGTTCAAAACCGCTGTTCATAACCGATGCAAAGGTGTGGCTCGAGGGGATGCCGCTCGATAATCTCGAAACGGCGGCGCATGGCCGGCCAGTTTTCGACCGCGCAGGCGCAGTATAGATATTCGACACCGACTGCCTGCTGAAGCAATCCGTCGGCGATGTCCGCGGGTGGTTTCATACGGAACCGGTAGTGGCGGCCGATTTCCGGCAGTCCCATCCGCTGATAGAACCGCTGCGCCTTGCGATCCTGCGTCCAGTACTCCAGCCGGTGATATCCTTTGTGTTTGGCGTCTTCGAGTGCGGCGTCCATCAAGCGGCGGCCCAGATTAAGGCCCGCGAATTCCGGAAGCCTTCCGAATTCAAGGACGTATCCACCGGGGGAGTCCTTGAGAAAACAGAATTCGCCCGGCTCGTTTTCATATTGGACGTCTATAAGGCCAGCGATATGTCCATCGGCAACGGCGACCAACCGCGTGCTTTGATGCCCCTCGTATTTCGGCCTTTCCTGGATGGTGTAATTCCACGCGTGTGAAATGCTCAGGATGACCCCATGAACGCGCATCCACTCTTTTTCGTCTTCGTCCCGGTATTCGCGAATCGCAATTTCCACGCGACTATTCCTCTTCCAGCGCCGTTGTTCCCTCGGTTTCAATACGCGCCGCCCGATCCAGATATTCGGAAGCTTTCTCCGGCATTCCCATTTTCTGCAACAGCGCGGCCAGATCCCGGTAGTTGCCGGCCATGCGCGGATGGATCTCGATGGCCGACTTGAGATACCGCAGTGCCGCCAATTCATCACCGGCAATCACGGCCTCTGCGGCCTGCCGGTTCAGGCGCCGGGAAGCACCTGATGCGTCCAGGCGATCATCGCCGGCCTTGCGACGTTTCGAGACAAAGATCTTCCGGTTGGTTTCCATCAACGTCCGCCATTCCTCATCCGTCATACCCATGCCGTGAAAGGTCCGGCTGCCGAAATGAAACACAAACGCATCTTCGGCAATGCACAACCGGTAACCCGCGTCCATGACGCGACAGCCGTAATCATCGTCCTCGTAGTTGCCGATACCATAGGACTCATCAAACAATCCCACCGTCTCAAACGTTTCCTTGCGAATCAACAGGCAGAATCCGACCAGACGGGAGACGTCCCTCATTCGTCCGGCATTCTGGAAGGCCCATTCGTCCGCAAATGCGTTGATTTCATCCATTGAGGCGAACGAAAGCCCGTCAATCTGCTGTTCTCCGGAGACGCAGTTGCTTCGCGGCCCCACCATGCCGATATTTTCCGCACTTTCCAGGGCGGTTACCAGCCGGCCCAACCAGCCGTTCGGAACGATCGTGTCGTTGTTGAGCAGCAGCACATGCCCTTCCGCATGCGCCAGGCCAAGATTCACACCGCCGGCAAAACCCAGATTTTTCTCCGCATGAACGACCGTCGCGCCAGGCACGGAATCGAAATACTCGCCCGCCCCATCGGTGGATCCATTGTCCACCAGGATAAGACGATAAGGCCAATCCTGCGTATGGGCGAAAATCGAAGTGACGCACCGCCGGCAATAGGCCACTTCGTTGAAGGCTGGAATAATGATGGAAACGGGCGGCGGCATGATCAGCCCAGCCTTTCACCCGCGATCGGACGGCTCCATCGCGAAGGCCAAATCCAAGGAATGGGACGGAGTTGATAGGCGATCACGATATCAATCGTCCCTTCGCCCGTGGCTACACGCACCCAACGCCCGGAGGCAAGCACCGTGCCCGGCGGCGCTTCGGCGGGTTCACGATTCGCCTTGGCCATGCTTACGAGGATTTCACGGCCATGGAACATAAATCGCGCCAGTGTCCCGTGCTTGAATACACGGACAATGCGTTCGATGCGAACCGCCGGCTGGGTCCAGTCAATTTTCGACAAAGCCGGATCGATTTGTTTGTCGTAGGTCGCGGCGGCGTGATTCTGCGGAATCCCGCGCAGCCCTTCCCGCGCGACGCGATCCATGATATCCACCGCATGTTTTCCGGCCAGCGCGCAGGCATTGTTATAAACGCTTGTGGGGGTGTCGCTATCCGTTACGGGGTAGGCGTACTGGGCGATGATGTCGCCGGTATCAATATCTTCATCCATGATATGAAACGTGACCCCCGATTCGGTTTCGCCCTGAAGAATCACCGCCGCGAACGGATTGGGTCCCCGGTGCCGGGGCAGCAACGAGGAATGGCAGTTCACGCAGCCGATTTTCGGCAAGGAGAGGATGATTGGCTTGAAAATGATGCCGAATCCGCCGACCAGAATCACATCCGGCGCCAGCGCGCGCAAAGGGGCGAGCGATTCTTCCGTCAGCCGTTCGAGCCACAGCACAGGAATACGATTGCGCGCGGCCAGGCCGATCATGGTCGAGTGAGCGGCCAGCGCCACGCTCTGCGCGGCCGTCACGCGGCGCTTGAATCCCCGCGTGCGTCGTCCGTCCTGCAGGACGGCGACCACCTCGTGATTCGATTCGAGCAGCGGCGCCATCAGGCTCCAGCCCAGCCGCCCGCTTCCCGCAATCGCTATGCGCATTGGAGACTACTCCATAAATTCCCGATGCCATGCGAACAGCATCAGCAACGACCAGAATTGCCGCCGGGCGTAGACGTTGTGCATGGCCATGCGCAGGATCTGTTCGACGTAGGGCCAGCGAAACAGGCCGGTGGCCTCGACGCGTTCCGACGTGACGATGGCCCGCGCCGCCTCTTCTATCACGCGGTAGGCCGGGCCGCTCTGCGGCATTTTGAAATCGCGCCGCGCCCGCATGCGGATACGTCCTGGCAGCAGTCCTTTCATGGCCTGCCGCAACAAGGGTTTACTGCGTACGCCGAACTTGACCCCGGGCGGCACTGTGATCGCGAAGTCAACGAACGCATCGTTCAAATACGGATAGACTAGCGCCGCTCCGTGGGCCGCAAAGATCCGGTCGCATTTCGCGAGTAGCAAATCCGGCAAGGCCACGTTCAGATTGAGTGACAGGATGTCCCGCGAAAGATTCTGGCCTTGGAAAAACGGGCGAAGCGCCGTGGCGGATCCCCCTTTCTCGTGGATAGCCGCCTGCATCGTATCGGTGTAGATCGCGTTCCGTTCCGCATGATCGAATACGGCAACCGCCGCAAAATACATTTCGAGACTGTCCGACTGCGATTGTAAATAATGCCCGCTTCGCCGCACGAAGGCGTTTGGCGGCAGGACCGGTGCGATGCTCTGAAGGAAATCCATGGGAATAAGGCGTTCCGCGCTTCTCGCCTTCTGCATGAAATGGTAGCGGGGATAGCCGCCCAGCATTTCGTCGGCGCCATGGCCGCTGGCCCAAACCGGGGCTATCTTGCCGGCCTGTTCCGCAATCATCCACAACGGAAGAACCGACGGGTCCGCGATGGGTTCGTCGAGGTGGTACGCCGCGCGGCCAATAGCGGCTTCCGTCAGTGCGCGCGCGCGCGCGACATGAAGATCGATCCCGATAAGCCGGGCGCTTTCTTTGGATCGCCAGAGTTCATCCTGCCAAGCCCCTTTCAGCGAAACAAAGAGCGGGCGCGGACGGCCGGGATAAACCGCGGCCAGCGATGCACAATCAATCCCCGCCGACCACAGCATGGCGTCCGTGCCGGCCTCGGCCACAGCCTCCCGAAGACGATCGCGCACTTGCCGGGCGGCCTCGCCGCGATCGATCGCGACGACCTCCGTCGAAAATGCCGAAAATGGCGTTTCTTTGACGTTCCCATCCTGGAAAACGAGCACATAGCCCGGTTTCACGCGGTACACGCCCTGGACAATCGTTTCAGGACCCGGCACACATCGCAGCGTCAGGTAGCGATCCACGCTGGCAAGGTTCAGCCGCTTTGATATTACCCCCGGCGCCAGCAGCGCCTTCAACTCCGATGCAAACAGCAGCGCCTTGCCGTCAAAGGCATAGTAAAGCGGCTTGATGCCGAGCCGGTCGCGTAGCAACCACCACGTGCGCACCGAATACCCAAGGTCGAGAACGGCCGGCGCGGATGCGTGCGTTTTGGCATTCGGAACCTGAACCACCGCGGCAAAAGCGCCGTTCAATCGCAAATCGTTTGGACGTCGTGCGGCAAGGATCTGTTGCCATAATCCGGCCGGATCGATCGCCGCGCCCTTCTTGTCGCGGGGCTGGCCGTCAACCAACGCAAGCCCGTCCGCGTACATATCCGTACCGGCGACCACGAAATGGTCCGATTCGACTATCCGCGCGCAGTCGCCGCGATGCCTCAGCGCGCGCGCCATCGTGCGAACCATCTCGCGATCTGAACGACCGAGAATGCCGCAAAGTGCGCCCATCAGAAAACCTCGTCCATCTTGTCCATTGCAATCTGCAATTCAGAAGACCTTCTTGGTATCCAGAAGCAACGTCACCGGCCCATCATTGATCAGCCGGACTTCCATGTGCGCGCCAAACGAACCCTCGGCCACGGCCAAGCCGCGCGCACGCAATTCCCGAATTACCGTTTCATACAGGGGAATGGCCAATTCCGGGCGGGCGGCCCGGGTGAACGACGGACGTCGGCCTTTCCGGCAATCGCCGTGCAGCGTGAACTGTGACACAACCAGAACGCTGCCACCCACTTCCTGCACCGATAAATTGAACTTGCTCGCCTCGTCCTGAAAACAACGAAGACCGGCGATCTTTTCCGCGAGATGAAGGGCGTCCTTTTGGTCGTCGTCCACATCAACACCCACAAAAACGAGCAAACCACGGCCGATGGCGCCGGCCGTCGCGCCGTCTACAGCCACCGACGCTTCGTGAACCCGTTGTATCACCGCTCGCATCTGGCGTTCCATTCTCCGAACCCTATCGAGTCTAACAGGCGTGTCCGCGGCATTCAAAAGGTAATACGCACGTTCCGACGGGACAATTCCACCGGCGCCATGCTTTCACGCCTGCCGTCTTTCGGGCTATTCAAGCGTCCATCCTACACGGTAGGGTGGGTTGATGAAGGCGTTGGCCTCCTCATCATTCGTGAAGCGCATGGCCACACCATCCCATAGTAACCGGCGATCGGGCAGCCGCATGGCCAGTACGCCCAACAGCACCATTTCCGTCAATGCGCCGCCGTACTCGAAACTCGAACTCGCCGGCTTGCCGTCTTTGCAGGCGCGAATCCAGTCATGCTCATGCGCTTCGTCCTTGACGCGGGGAATGGTTTCCGCGGGTTGTTTGTAGGATTGGCGGAGTTTCTTGGGCAGCAGGAGCGGATTTCCCGCGCCGTGCGAACCGTGCAGGATCGTGCCCTTGTCGCCGACCAGCAATGCGCCGTTCGAATCGAAGCGCTGGCGCGGATCAAAATCGCGTGGAAACGGCGGTTTGAGACGTCCGTCATACCAGGTCAAACGCACGGGCGGCATTTTGCCTCGCGCCGGAAACTCATAGCGCACAATACACGCCCGCGGATACGTCTCGTCGCTCACTTCTTTTTCCCAATGCGTGGTCGTAGCCTCGACGGATGTCGGATGACGGAGGTCCAGCGCCCAGAAGGCCGGATCCAAAATATGACATCCCATGTCACCCAGCGCGCCCGTGCCGAACGCATACCAACCGCGCCATTGCATCGGATGATAAATGGGATGATACGGACGATGCGGGGATGGGCCCAGCCACAGGTCCCAATCAAGCGACTCGGGCACGGCTGGTGTGTCGGCGGGCCGTTTCATAATCGGAAAAGTGGACCACGGATCGCCGCCCACGGGCCGGTCGCTCCAGGCATGCACTTCGCGCACAGGTCCGATCGCGCCATCGGCGACCCATTCCTTGACCCGCCGGATTTCATCGGACGAATGGCCCTGGTTGCCCATCTGCGTCTGAACTTTGCATTCGCGCGCCGTCTCCGTCAATCGCCGAACTTCATGAAGGCTGTGCGCCAGCGGTTTCTGGCAATACACATGCTTGCCAAGACGCATAGCCGTCATCGCGATAACCGCATGTGTGTGGTCCGGCGTGGCAATGATAACCGCGTCAATGTTGTTTGCCTCGGCATCGAACATCTTGCGGAAATCCTTGTAACGCCGCGCCCGCGGATACGCCGCGAAGGTATTCGCCGCATAAGCGTCGTCCACGTCGCAAAGCGCCACGATGTTTTCCGCCGCGCATGCCTTCAGATTCGCGCCACCCATGCCCCCCACTCCGACGGCGGCGATATTCAGTTTCTCGTTGGGCGATAAAACGCCCGGCACAATCTGCGCCGTATTCAAGCGCGTCGCGCAACCAGCCGCTGCCGCGCCCGACGCCACCACCGACAAGAATTTTCTTCTGGACAGCGATTGGTTCGTCACCGTTATTCCTCCTTCCGGCATTCTGATGGTTTCCAGAATAACATGCCGGTCATATCCATTGTCTACATCCCCTGCGCCGACTTGCTTCACTCGGAGGGTTCGACATTCGGTTTTCCATAACAGACCCGTTGAATGCCATACAGCACCAAGGCGGCGAGAAGCAGCCATCCGCCGGCGCGGAGGGCTTGCAGGTCTTGCGCGGCCAACACGCCGAGGCAGGTGAGCGCGCCCGCGGCCGGTATGGCTTTCGGAATGTGAAAGAGCGGCCTTGGAAAAGCCGGGTCGCGTTTGATCCGTAGCAGGGCGACGTGCAGCAGCAGAAAAACGACCAGCAGGAAGGTGGAAGCGCCGGCCGCCAGCGTCTTTACGTCGAGGAACAGCACGAGGAGAGCGATTACCACCGTGGCGGAGAGTCCCACGCCGGCCAGGGGCGTCCGCCATCGCGGATGGACGTAGCCCAGCGCAGCGGGCAATATCCGCCCGTCGCCGCGCGCCATGCCGTAGAGCAGACGAGACGCCATGATCAGGTTCAGCAAGGCCGTGTTGAATGCCGCGAAAGCCGGAATCACGGAATAGACCCAGACGGGAAATCCCGGCGCTGCGCGCCGCACCACGTCCAGCAGCGGCGTCTTGCCCGGCGCCAGTTCGGCGGGTGTGAGCACCGATACGGCAATCAGCGCGATGACGCAATACAGGATGGTCGTAATGGCGATGGCCAGGCAAATGCTCAGCGGAATGTTGCGTTCCGGACGGTGCGCCTCTTCGCTCAGATTGACCAGGTCCTCGAAGCCAATGAAGGCATAGAACGTGATGGCCGCGCCGGTCATGACCGCAATGCCGCCCCACGTTTCCGGAGCGGCCGTGTCGCCGGCATGCCAGTCCAGGTAGTTGGCGGTTCCGATAAATCGAATCCCAAGCAACACGATGATGAGGAGTCCCGCCAACTCGATCGCCGTGCAGATCGCATTGGCAGCCGACGACAACGCGATGCCGCGCGCGGCAATCGCCGCCAGAAGGAGAACGAACGAGATGGGAAGCGCGTATTCACTCAGGATGGGCGGTACGTTCACGAAGGGCGCAAGGGCGTACTGGGCGATCACGCGCGATCCCGTGGCCATCGAGAACAGTCCTGACAGCGCCACGAAGAAGATGACCAGAAAGGTCACCAACGGTGTCCGGTAGGCCGTGCGGCAGAAATGGGCGGCGCCGCCGGCTTGGGGAAAACGCGACGCCAGTTCCGCATAGGTCAAGCCCGTCAGGCCGGCCGTGATTCCGGCCAGGACATACGATAGCCACGCAGCGTTTCCGACGACACCGGCCACCCGGCCAATCAGCCCGTATACGCCGATCCCCAGGATGTCGCCCACGCCGAACGCCGTCAGCGCCAGCAATCCGAGCGAGCGCTTCAGTTGCACATGGCTTTCCTGCAAATTCATGACTCAGATTATCCGTATCCCGCCAGACGGCGACGTTTCGCTGCCTTCATCCGCCAGCGCATGGAACGCCTCGCGGATCCACTGGTAGTTCTGCTCGCTCATGCCCAGACAGGAATAGTCTTCGATGTACGCGATGAATCCACCGTGGAACGCGCCGAGTGTGTCGCGCAGAAACCGAGCATAAGTGAAGATCTCTTCACGCGTGCCGCTGATCGCCCGCCGTTGATGATCAACGGAGCAACAGAAACAGACTTTTCCGCCGAATTCGCGCGCGAGACGTTCGACGCCCAACAGGTCGGGTTGCAGGAGTTCAATCACGTCCACCCCGATATCAATCAAGTCGCCAATAATGGCCGACACGTCGCCGCATGAATGGAACCAGATTTTTCTGCCCGCCTTGCGTATGGGTTCAAACTGCGCCGCATAACGCGGGCGAAACACTTGCCGCCAAAGGTCGATCGAGATCATCAAGCCTTTCTGAGTACCCCAGTCGTCTCCGAATGCCACGCAATCAATCGGGCGCCGCACGGCCTGTTCGATGATTGCATTCTCGAAATCGAACACGAAGTCGAGTACCCGCTCCGCGCATGCCCGGTTCGTGTAGAGGTCTGTCAACAGGTTTTCATAGCCGCGCAGAAACATGGCCTGATTGAAGCCTGATATTCCCATGCCGAACCGCATGAAACGGCCCGGCCATTTCGCAAGTTGTTCTTCAATATGATCGAAACGGCCCGCGGCATACGGATCCGGCGGCACATAGGATGCGATGGCTTTCGGATTCGACAACGGGTGTATCTTCGGCTGTCCCATCGTCTTGTCGAGCACTTCCCAGACAAAGCCCCATTCCGTCATCCCGGGTTGGGCCGGAGCAAAGCCTGCCGCCGGGGCATATCCAACGCAGATACAATCCGAACACTCGAAATCCCGGTTGCAGTACGTGATGGGCAGGCGTGGCGGGTTCCTGTGTTCGATTGCCCGCAGTACAATGTCCTTCCGCGTCATGACATTTCATCCTTTGCATTATTGCCGGTGGCCAACGATGACATTCGGCCCTGCCCACTATCTCATGCGCGGCCCGGCTTTCGCCAATAAGCAGAAAAAACAGATGTAACCGGACATACCGGCATCCTTCATGAAAATCGCCGGTTGAGACGGCGCATCTTGTACCTCCTTCCACTCTTGTCCAAATTACGAAGGCTCATCATCAACGCAAAGGCATAAAGAACTCGGAGAATTGAGGAGATTCCCCCATGACAACTTCTCGGCCCGTGGACATAGACCTCATATTGGCGAAAGCGATTTC